>Ga0208645_1000392_pt1 | contig 48825 bp, 36 predicted proteins | sample VirMetDEL_Sep_01_FD_184519 | JGI IMG/M metagenome (GOLD analysis project Ga0208645, IMG submission 184519) | Aqueous microbial communities from the Delaware River and Bay under freshwater to marine salinity gradient to study organic matter... | ecosystem: Environmental > Aquatic > Marine >... | reverse complement strand
AGCAGTCATCGTGCCCTCTTGCAGTTTCATAGAGTGGGTGATGATCATGTTGTCGTTGCGGATGTTCCGGATCTCATCACCCTTAACCTCAAGGAAAGAGGCTATGCCCCAGTCGTTAATGATGTCTACGATATCTCTGTAGATCGAAGTTGTTAGGGCACGCTGAGTATACCTTGCGATGACACCCCTAAAGTATTCATCTCCCATCAACTTCATTACGAAATAAGCAGCTATATTTGTAGATTTTCCTGATGCCCTGCCACCTGAAATTATCCAGTAAGTCTTATCCTCATAGAAGATCGGGGCATAGGAGTCTAAGAATTGAAACTGCTTAGCCATATAGACTTAGGCTTTTCTTTTGGTCCAAAATGACCAACCGAAAGAGATGAGCACCATTAAAGCTCCTGTTACTTCAAGAGCTGTTGCTTCGTCGATCCAGCCTCTGTAAATGGCTATAGATCCTAGTCCAGACAAGAAGTGTCTGATAAGTCCAAGTGTTTGTTCTTGTGTCATGATTTGTCGTTTTTGTTTTCTGGGAGAACTATGTTAATCGGGTTGAAGTCCTGACCATCCTTGCCCGTTATTTCCTTCCGGGATACCTGAGGCACGAACCTAGTGGATATCTCAATCCAGTATTTGAGAAACTCTGCAGGGGATTTATCATAGACCTTCTGGAGAGCATCCTGTAGTTTATCTTCGTGCCCAGCAAGCAAGGCAGCAAAGGTTTCTTTGATTGATTCTGATGTTGCGTTGCCAACCCCTGGTGGTCTGCCTTTAGGGTTGCCCGATTGTCCTGGTTTCCAAGGCATAGTTTTATTGTTCTTTACTATAGATATGATTTACGAAAATATTTCTGAAATCAAGTCCCTAGTTGTGGATTGCTTAGTCATTTCAAAGTATTCCTTCATCTTAATCTGCCACATTTTTTCATAACTTTCGTTAGTGTTTTGTCTTCCGATCATGTATTGACTAACCCATTCTACAGCATCAGACCTTGTGGTGGTGTAATTCCTCTTCCAATACATGATGTGATCTATAACTTCCCCTAAGTCTTCGAAGTCCTCTATGTGTTTTTCTATTGTGTCATATCCATAACCCATGTAATAACATTGTAATTTGAAAGAGGCCCTACTGAAACAGACAGTATAACCATCCTCCATATAGATTTGGTAATACTTCTCTTCGTTAGCGATTGTATAGTCATTATTCTCTGCCCATTCCCAAAGTGCCCTAGGCATTGGATGATCTTTTGCCTTTGCCTTGTCTGGTAAGTTGATCCAATCCTCTTGTCTCATCCGAACATGTTTACGTATTGAACACCATCTTCTTCCCATTGTCTTATCTCACCCTTTATCTGCAGGTGATTAAGCAGCAACCTCAAGTCCATTGGGTTGCAGTTAAGTTCTAAAGCCCACTGGGCGATATCCACTGGGATGTTCTTGTTGTTGACTGATTTCACAATCAGGTAAGCTATTAGTTTTTCTTTCATCCTATTTTACATTTACGTTTACAGAGGGTTTTTTAACCATCTCTTTTAATTGTCATCACTAGCACTTTTTTTTTTCTAGTGATAGTGATTGTTGTTTACCATTTATTATAATATTATTTGTAAAGTTGTAAAGTTAGTTATAAAAACATATCATACACTATCATACGGTTCAGTTTTGAGGTTTACAACTCCCTTTACAAGATTTACAGAAATGCATAAAATTTTACAGGAATCACCATAAACCTCCTTTTTCCTTATTTGGATACACAGATTCTCTTGGAATACAAATCCATCTTTCAGATGATCGATGGAATTCTCTAAGTGATCCTTCTCTGGTAATTGCGTTTTCAGGTTGGGGATCAGGATTAAATTTTTCAATAGTTTCCTTAAACCACTTAGTCTCAAATCTACCTTGGTATTTTAGAATGTCATCCTTCCATTCGGTAATGGTTGCATTGAAGTATTCCTTTTCAGAATTCTTGGCGAACCAATCTTTCAAATACTCCAAGATAAAGTGATACATGTTATCTTCTGAGTGTTCAATTACCATATCTCTGATCGTGGTATTAATCACAGAGTGTGGTAGTCCAAATCTGGATTTACCAGTTTCTATTTTATTTTTAAAGTCCCTTTGTTGTAAAAAGTATAGGAAGTATGGTATTTCATCTATGAGATTCTGTAAAAATTTAGGATCAAAAGACTTAAATCTTGGCACCTGTCTTAACCAATATCTGTTGTCATTCTGGTTTATCTTTAGAAATCTCTTAACCTCATTAGATGCGACCATGAACCTACCATGAAAATCGATTTTCTCCTTGTTCTTATGTTTTTCTTCCAAGTATCCTTTTTCGGATGTTGTCCATATCCTAAGCTTTTTACCCAAGTCTATCTTAGATTGACCAAGTTTACCCTCGTCAATGCAAATAAAATTGGAGGTTACCCAAATATGATTGAAGTTACTGGCAAAGTCTTCTGATGCCATAATGGTAACATTATCATGACCGAACATATAGGACAACCACTGAAAGAATGTTGTCTTACCAGTTTCATTCTCTTCAGAAAGTAAACAAAGCACGTGAGTTTTTTGCTTCGGATATAAATACCATAACTTCATCAAGTCAAGTCCATCCTCGAATTGTTCTTGGAATATGTGTTTAACAAAATTTATGGAATGCTCTATGTTGCCTTCAACAGGTGACCATTTTAATGGATGAAAGAGATTGAAGTAAGATCCACTGTGTCTGATTTTTCTGAAATAATCTGGATTATTTTCAAACCCTTTGTACTTGGTAACCTCTTTATTGGCACCTCTTCCGTAATCATCGTTGATTGTATCCTTATCCCAAGGTATTCTTACCTCTTCCAGAAATCCTGTTTTATCATTCACCTTATGGTCTATGTGATAATACTTGGTGCCTATTCGGACATAATCATTAATTCTTTGAGTGCGCAAATACCTTAATTGTGCTGCGTGATATAGTTTGGCAGTCTTTTTATCGTGAAGCAATTCTGGATCCAATGGATTTTCTAATCCCTCATTGTAAGATTCAGTTATGGCTTTTCTTGCTGCATTCAAATCTTTGATATCACCATTGCGTTCTACAGCAGCAAGTAATTGACTTAGACTTTCGGTGCCCCACCATTTGGAAGCAACGTTTTGCCCAGTTTTATATGCCATGTAAGTAAAGTCATACCACTTATTGGTGCTCTGATTGGTAAAGCGATCTAGGTATTCTTCGAAGACTTCGTTTTTATTATCTGGGGTTTTGTGCTTCTGGTTTCTTAAATTAAGATGAATATTAACGTGCAAGGGCTTGCAGTCAAGATTAACATGTGGATTTTCCATGTGCGCAAGATGCATACCCATATGCACCATTGACTGAGCAGGATCTAGTTTAATACCCCATCGCTGTTCTAATAAAGGGTATATGTCATTCTTGATTGTTTCTGTAGCAAGTTCTTTGTTACCTGATTTGATCTTAAATGATTCCGGTTTACACATGACCAATCCCTTGAATCCACCGGAGGGTGAATAAAAAGCAAGTAGCACATTCGGATCGGAACAAATAATAGTTTCAAAAACCTCTTTACATTTAGGAGTAGAGTATTTAGGTAACACATCTATCCAATTAGGCACATCCCAAAAGGTAGGATTATCCTTAAGATCAAAATCAAAAGGCACTAACCAAGTGTAGTTAAGTGATGCTTTTTGTAAAAATCCTGTTTTGTTTATTTTATCGAATATACCTGCAGGGAAAAACCTAGGAAGTTTCTTTTTATCCTGGTCATCACCATATCGCCTGTATTTTTCGGTAAGTGTTTTTACATCCTGATCTGAATTAATTATGTTAGCAATCTCATGTAGATTGACCACGCCATCAGGAACTTTTCTATCGTATTCACCTTCACCTGTAACCCAAGAAAATTTATAATTTTCCAAGATTTTAATTTGTTGCTCTTTATTTTCCATTTATATAGCATCTTTTTTTGTCCAATCATGTGTTTCACCTGCTTGTTGGATTTCATCTGGATCTATCAAATGACCGTAAGCATGATTAACGTAGTCAAAAATGTAATCTGTCATCTTATTAACCCATTCGTTACAGGGTTCATGTCTTGAAAGTCCATATTCGTGATAGGCAACTATAAATTTTCTCACAATCCTTTCTAAGTCGTGTATCTTATTCATACGCGCATAAGAAAGTGCATCGCTAAAATCTTTGTTGTTGACCCAATCTTTGGCGTGCATGTGTTCTTCCCAGTCTGTTTCGGTAAGTCTTACGTGACTAATACCGTATTCCCAATCACCTTGATAATCGATATTGCCCTGGGAATCTACTTTCCATTTACCGAATTTCTTTTCTTTTACTTTTTTTCTTGGTTTCATAAGCTTTAGAATTAATTAATTGATCAACAAGCTTATTACGCAGAACAGAATCCTCAGTAGTCAGAATGACTTCGAGTTGGGTAATATAGTTTTCGTAATACTTTAAATTCATATACTGTGTAATTTGCTTGCTATTATCTTTACTTTATAATCTATGTATGAACTTTTGTTTCCAAAATTCTTGCCTTTTTATGTCCGCACAAAAAAAAGTCCCAGGAAATATCAAAACCTGGGACTTATAGATTCGAGCATGAATCTTGAAAATGACCTAGCTACATATGGATAAAGAAATAATAGCAAATAAAATCAAAACAAATTACCGTGTATACGAATATACGGTTGCTAAGTCATCAATTTATATATCAAAGCACACTTGAAGTTTCTCATATTCGAAGTCGATATACAATTTTTTCCAATAGTATCCCGATTCTTTCCTTGTCGTATACGTTGTTAAACCGGTCTTGGTAAAGCAGATTATACACATCCAGTATAACTTGCCTCTCCTCTATCTTTAATCTCTTTTTGCCTACATAGTCTATCACAAGTTCTAACAATTGTGCTTCTTGCCAGCCATAAGTTTCCCATTCCACCTTACGCTTAAGGGATCTACCAACACGCTTAATAGTATTCCACACAAAGTTTTTGTCTACATCAAACCTTTGCACTATTTCCATAATGGTCATCTCCTTGAAGTAATACGAAAACATAATGTTGTATTCAGAAGGAAAAAGACTATCAAAATACTTCATCACCAATTCAAACTGATCATCGGTTGTGCTATCATACTCTTCATTAGGTGGGCTATGATAGACTTGGTATTCCTGTGCTTTGGCTTTGCGATACTTGCTATAGAATGGAGATGATGTGGAGGACCAAAGATTTTTCGTTGTTCTTGCTACCCACCAGGTAAACGAATCAGTGAATAAAATGCGCTCTTTCTTTTCCGGGGCCAGTTCCACCCAGATCAGAGCTACCTCTTGTGTCAGATCACCAACTAAGTCCTTGTCTTTGCATATGTTCCTACAGATGGTTTCTATAGTTTTATATTCCTCATGAAAATTCAACTGCCTCAGTCTTTCTTTTTGGTCTCTTGGAATTTAGAGGTCAACAGATAATGCACATAGGTGCTAAGTTCTTTCATTTCTTTTGCTATTTCTGCTTTGGTCATCCCTGAATCAAATAGTTCGTGTGCTATTTTTCTCAAATCATTTACCTCCGCTGTAGTTCTGTAACGACCTCTTGGATCTTTTTTCCAACCTCCTCTTACCCTTACCCTGTTTTGGTTGGGTCTTTCTTCACCCCAAGATGTTTGTTTAGGAAATCCATATTTGTCAAGAGCAAGACTTATACCTGTTTGTTTTTCATAGGGTTTTCTTAGGTAGTTTGGTAATTTCTGTAAAGCCCAATAAGGTCCAGGAAAAAGACCTTTAGATTTTATCACCACATCACGTTTAAGCATATATTCGATGCTGTTCTTTTTGAAAGTTTTATAATTTTCAAGTGCCTTTTTCTTTTGTGAATTATGATACAGTAGGTTGTCTCTGGTTGTGTTGTAAGGATTACCATCAAGTGGCACAACCTGGAAAGGGACATCCATACTGCCGGCAAAACATTGTGCTACAAGTTTTTGTTTAGGAATAGTAGTTTTTAAAGTTTTAAGATCATTAAGTCCTACATTTTCCGACAACACCGAATAAGAATAATAAGTTATGCTTTCCCCTGGATAGATTACACCAATTTGATTTACTTTAAGATCCCACAAAGGATGTGGATAAAAAATTTCTTCCTCTTCCAATTCTAGTTGTGGGAAACATGTTTGGAAAATATGTTTAGGATTGGGTATGATCATACAGTTTATAAAAAAGCCTAGGGGATCTGTGAATAAAACGAGTAGAATACAAATGGTAAGAAATTTTGACCCCCTAGGCAAATTATATATCAAAAGCAATTCTTGAAAATCCGACCCGGATCGAAAATTTCCAAATCGATTTAGATACATATAGTAAATACTTAACAAAAATGGCAAGAACTACTTACACATTTTATTATCTGCACGATCCACGTAATGAAGAGATGGGTTATGTAGGTATGACCACCGAGCCAATACAAAGAAGAATACGCAGACACATTCAGGAAGCGACTGAACGTAACCATAGCCCTGAGTCTGAGAAAAACAAATGGATCAGAGATTTGCTTGATGCTGGATTGAAACCAAGATGTCAAGATCTAGAAGTAACTGCTTATAAAGATGCCACCCACGCAGCACAACGAAGGGAATATTGGATTAGTAAAATGAACGAAGAAGGTAAGGCACTAACTAATATGACCACAGGTGGCTTAGGCACTCCCGGTTTATCCATCGAACATACCGAGGAAAGTAAAGAGAAATTAAGTGAAGCAGCTACAAGATTTGGTGACGATTCCTTAGAAGTAGCCATAGCAATGAGAAAAGAAGGTAAGACCTACAAAGAAATCTATGAGCATTTAGGTATGTCCCGCACTAATTTTTATAAGGAATACAAAGACAAAGTAGCAGAAGCCTGCCAATGAAAGGATACCATGTAGTTTGGGAAGCACCAAGAACCCAAAATTATATGCAATGGGAAGTTCTATTGCAATTACTCTCCGCTAAATTCTGGAAAGAAGTCAACGGACACATAGGTCTCCTGTGTGATCAAAAAACCCTAGATTACTACAAAAGCTTAGGTATGGATGAGGTTTATGATGAAATAGAAATACTTGACAAAGACCTATTGGAAGGCATAGATCCTAAAATTTACTTCGCAGCCGGCAAGTTAGCCGCAATGCTACAGGTGCAAGGGGATAAGGTTGCTTTTTTAGACACAGATTTACTGCTTACCCAACTGCCAGAACCATTTGACTTAGAAACAGTAACTGTATTTCACAGGGAAGCACTAAACGATAAGGTATATCCCAACTTTTGGGATAAGTGGCAGACTGAAGAGGATGTAGATATCAGCGCAATGGCTCTAAACTGCGCACTTGTTATCTGGCCACAAGAAGAGCTTAGAAGAAACTACGCTTCGACTGCATTGAAATTCATGAGAAGCAACACATACCACGGCAGAATGCCTAAAAATGTGCTTATGGTAACCGCAGAACAGCGTATGTTGGGGATGTTTCTAAAGAATCGGGGTATTATACCCAATTATGTAATCAAGGACATTTACATTCCTACACTTTTCCAAAAATCCTTGAGCTGGATGCAAGATGGGTTAGGTAGTAATCTGGAACAAATATCAGAAAAGTTCCTACATCTATGGGGACACAAGGCTGTATTACGGGAAGACCCGTTCGAAGCAGCCGAATACACTATGCAATTATTTAATCTCTGTGAAAGGTATCCAGAGCTTGACGTAGAATCCATACTAAATAAAATGTCAAAATGAAAGGAGTTTTAGTCCATATAAATGGTGGAATGGGCAAATGTGTCTTGTTCACCGCTGTAGCAAAATCATTCAAACAACAATACCCAGACCAAGAATTGGTCGTGGTCAGTGGATTTCCTGAGGTATTTCTAAACAACAGAAATGTAGATCGCAACTTCGCTTTCAATCAACACGGACTTTGGAGACAATATTATTCCAATGATGATTATGATGTTGTAGCACAAGATCCATATTTACACGAAGATTGGATTAAGGGCAAGTCAAGACATCTGATTGATGTTTGGTGTGATCTTTTAGATGTAGATTCTTTATATGATAGACCAGAACTTTTCTTTTCTGGACCGGAGGTCGAAGATTTACAAAGAATGATTAATGTAGACCGACCACTTCTTGTAGTGCAAAGCACAGGAGGATCAAATCCCGGTGCAGTTAGTTGGACCAGAAATCCACCAACAACAGAATTGGATGATTTTCTTTCTAAGTTTAGTGATTCCCATTACATCCTACATTTATGCCAACCTCAAACCCCGGGGTTAAAGTCAGTAAACCAAAGAATGGAGGGGATGTCTAGAAGACAAGCATTGTGTCTTGTGTATTTCGCACAAGAGTTTGTTGGTATAGACTCTTTCGGTCTGCACACCAGGGCAGCAAATCCAAATGCTGGTCCCTCACATTTCTTCCTTTGTTTGCCAGAGGTAAGGAAAAGAGTTGCTTATGAATCAGATGCTATACATTACGTGCCCCTGACAGAGGAAGCATACTCATATCTTGAAAGCAATTGGGCATATTATGCAACCTTATCTAGGTATACACTTGAGGAGGCACCTGAGAATTGCCCAGTGCCTATAGGTGTTAAGTGGTTTGATTATTAAGTTCTACTTAATGTAGTTTGGAAAGCAAGATCTAAACTTGCCAGTGTTGACATTTCGGTGTGTAAAAGACCGTTGGTTGCATAAAAAGATGCAAGTCTTCTTTGAGAAAAATTTGTGTTATACATCAACAATCTTAAAAGACTGTTAGGTGTTGAATCTGAATAACTTACTGTTGCCTCAGTGCCATTGTAATAATTTCTGTATTGGGATGTGTTTTCTCTGTTGTATCCATAGAAACCAACTGAGGTTGCATTTGCTGCATTATAAACACCCGCTAAAGTATCAAGTCTGGTTGCAAGTTGATCTGTTGCATTTCTTGGATTTAAGAATGTATCAAGGATTCCATTATAACCCCATAAAGAATCACTACCCAAAGCACCAGTTTCGAAGTTTGAATACCCGAAAAATCCTTGGGATCCGCTCCATGCTAAATCATTAATTCTTAAACCCCCAAATCCGTCTACACCATTACCCTTAACCCCGCTTGCATTATGAGTTATCCCGCCATTCCAAGTAATTCTATAAGCGGCATCTAGATCTCTTGGGTCTACCAAATTCCATTTGTGTGAGGTTGCGGTTCCACCTACAAAAGGATAAACAGCAACCATTTTGGTCCATAAAGAATTTGCTTTTAGTCCTAGCGTTAAGTTGTTAACAGCGGTAATTTGAGTGGGATCTGTAATACCAGCAGCAGTTAGAAATGCTTGGGCATCGGGATCTATAGCGATTTCACTTGCCTTGCGTGTAGATGTGGTATTGAGATTTAAGTTTAGCATGATTAAATTCCTGGGTAACTGAAATTGTCTGCGTAATAAGTAAGCAGTGCATTTAAATCGGTTGCTGTTATTTCAGTTGCCGATGTTGGATCAAAGAACCAACCAAATGCTGCAAGATCAAAAGAATTGGATTGATTTGCATTTGCACCAGCGTTACCAACATTTAGTGTAGCACCAGTTATGTCAAAACTTCTTACACCAGAAGTATTTGCATCAAAAGTTGCCTTTTCGTAAAGAGCATTATCGTAACTTGAATTTCTGATATAAGACCACATATTGAAGTTTGTAGTTCCAATTGCATTCCCCGAAGTTGTTAAAATTTGATTACCTGTTTCTCTGTTACGACCATACATTTCTTGATTCAACCTGTTCTTAAATAAATTCATATCTGAATTGGGAACATCAGCACCAGTCCAATTCATCAATTGTGTTCCGTCGCTGGATTCATTATTCTTCCAAATCATAAACATGCCGTAGTAATCTCCAGCATCTATAGATCCTGGGTTTGCTGCATTAATCCGAATGTAGTCTTGTTGCACAGCATTATCGGCGGTTCTAAATTCCCATGCTGGTGCTGTAGAAGATCCGTTATGTGTATGACTTGAGGATCCACCTGAACCTCCAGTCAAAAAAGATGCTGTTGTTCCATTGCCTGAAAGGTCGATTAATTCAGAAGAATAATCCGCCGAATAAAAGGCAACAAACTTTTGTGCAACAGCAAGAGGTCCTGCCCAGGGGGTTGGTCCTCCTCCGGCACCTCTTCCAGAACTTGTTGTATTGAGGTTAAGGTTTAACATAATTAATAAAGAGCGTAAGCGGTCCCTGCAGATACGGAAGTTACATTGCTTACTCTGATTGGCTGGTATCCAGCTGGAAGACTAACTGTTAGTGTTTGTCCACCTGCCGTAGTCAAAGCTACTGAGGCTGCATCAGTCAAAAGCAATGAATAATTTCCTACCCCTGTCAAAGTTCCAGAAGTTGCTCCTGGTGTAATGACTTGGATATTCTGAGAACTTGCATACTGTAGGGCTTGAGCCATCGCTTGTGTATAGCTAACTGAATCCCAAGTGCTTAGTGAATCTGGTGAAGTTATCATATTCTTTTTTTATTTGTGTTTTTAGTAAACTATTTTTAAGTCTCCTGTTGCTGTTTTATACACCATACCGCCGGTCAATCCAGCAGTTAAGGCTGCTGCATTATCAGCATGAGTTGGTGCGGTTTCTATGTATAAACCATTTACGTGTGCATGGTCTGTAGCAACTGATGTTATTCCAGAACCAATTACATAAGAGTTAGTGTGATTTATGGTATTAAGTTCACCTAAAACTCCTGTGCAAGTAGCAAATAAATTGTTGTCATAACCAAGAGAGTATGTTCTTGGTGCTGAATAACAGTTGCTAAATCCAATATGGAAAGAACAGTTAGCATTGTTACATCCTGTATTGTTGTTTCTTCCGATCAGAACCGAAGTATCTCCTCCTTGGTTTCCGTTGTTTGAACCAAAATGGAAGTGATAGTTACCACCTTGGTTATAGTTGTTCTCTCCAATAACAATGGAATTACTACCGTTAGAGAAGTTGTTAGATCCAGCAGACAATACGATAATGTTATTACCGTTACCCAATCCGTTGTTATCCCCGGAATTCATCAGGATGGAATTGTTGTTGTTGGCAGTAAATCCTAATGGTCTTGTTGAAAATACAATGTTTCTTGCTCTGTATGAACCAACTTGAATGCAAGTTCCAAATGTGATGTTGTTGTTTGCACCGATTTGTTCGTATGTGTCCCGACCAATTAAAACTGTATTATCTCCTATAGCACGGGTATTATGTCCTATCGCTATAGAGCAGTTACCGGTTGAACATGAGTCTCTACCGATTGTAATTGCAGAATTACCACTTGCAGTGGATTGGCCGATTGCTACAGCATTTGGTCCATCAGATGTAGCATATACACCAATTGCAATTGATCTATCGCATGCTGCCAATGTTTGAACTCCCAATGCAATACCCCCTGTCCCTGTAGAAAGAACATTACCATTGAAAGTAAAAGATCTTTCTCCTAGAGCAGAACCATTTATGGCAATGGAACCACAATGTGCTGCTGCGTTTCCAATGGCAACTTCACTTACTCCAGCAATATTGTTTAGTGTTCTTGCATTTGTTCCTAAAGCAATACCGTAATCTGTTGATGCAGATGCACCCGATCCGATTGCTATACTTTCAACTCCAGATGCTGTTGGCACTGTTGAGGTTAAATCAGATCTCATTGAATCTGTTCCAGTTCCAGCAACCAAACCTGCTGTTGCTCCTGCTGGACTGATACCTGAGGTTCCTGAACTTCCATTCGCTCCTGTTGCTCCTGTAATGCTGACCCCTGATGTTCCTGATGAACCCGAAGTGCCTGAACTTCCGCTTGTTCCGCTAACTGCTGTTTCACCAGTGGCTATAGCTTGTATATAAATTTCTGGAACATCAGTGTTGAAAGTTGCAGAATAATCTATATTTACCCTAAATCCAGAAGCTGTTTTACTTGTAATTGTCCAATAATTACCAGTGCTGGTTAAATCAAACCATTGGTCGTCAGGACCTGTTGTAGTTCCATCTTGCCATTGTATATCAATAGAATAATCTGCAGAAGAAAATGGCTGTGTAAAAACAACATCATAATACCATGCTGTTCCAGATGGGGGAGAAACTTGAGTAAAGTCTGAACCTGCCAATTTATAATTTTTAGCAGAAAGACCTAACGGGGTAATACCCGAAGTTCCACTTGAACCGGCTGCTCCTGTTGCTCCTGTAATACTGACCCCTGACGTCCCTGACGAACCCGATGTGCCAGAGCTTCCGTCATTTCCGTTGTAAGCAATCTGACTTACGTTTACCCAAACAGATGCTGAGTTTGGAATACCAACACCAGTTTTAGCTTGTAGAGTAACTGCCAGGTTGGTTGTTTGCCAGTAAATCTCTATAGTGTCTCCATCGTTTACTGCCTGACCTAAAAATTCAAAACTAACCAATCTCTCTGTTGGCACACCAGCAGATTTACGTGCTGCAATTGACATAGTGTGTGAGGAGTTTGGAAAGTCTGAACCGTTATACTTTAACCAGAATGTAATATCCTGAGCATTACCATCAAGGTTGGATGCAAGTGTGTTAACTACCATTTTGTAGTAACCCTTTTTAGAAATGGTAACTGTTCCACCTGATTGGGTAACCCCATTATTGATAGAGGTAGAATTTAAGGTTACTTTGGTTGGTGTATTAATGGTTGCAACCGATTGGTCTGCTGTGCTATAAAAAGAACCGAAATATCCGGTTGCTCCACCAGCACCATCGACACCAGATGTGCCTGAACTTCCGTCTGCTCCCGCTGCTCCAGTAACACCATTAATGCCTGATGTGCCCGAAGATCCGCTGCTACCTTGTAAACTAACAGTAACACCGGTGTCTTTAGTGATATAAAAATTGTCGTCGTTTTTAGCCCACAGGGTTGAATATCCACTTGGTGGAGTTGAAGGTCCTGTTGCGGACTGTAACATTCTAATACTGGCTGTGCTCATATCGGTGTATTTCTTATTTAAATATGTTTAATCCTTACTTTTCTGGGTTTCTATTTTGTAATTCTTTAACTATTTTTATTCCAGTTAAGACAATCATAAGCGCACTTAGCGATATCTTTAGAAACATATCCACGTTCATAGAGGTTATAGCTAGAACTGTGATATTAGCGGGGATAAGCCTTTCATGGGCTATCACGTTTCCTAAAATAGTTAAAAAATTTGTCATGATCCAGATGAGGGTAGATTGTCTTGGTATTTCCAATATTCTTTAGATCCATAAGGAAACCCTTTCAAATAAATCGAAGAATACCAAGGTGTTCTTTTATCAGGTGCGATAGTTCTATCGTCGTTGTAGTTTGGATTGGTGTATTCCGGTAATTCACCAAGTTTGGAGAACTGCGAACAATAGTCTCTCATTCTTACTAACCAATATTCACCCATATCCTCATTACGCCCAACCATATACTTGATGGTGTCTAAGTCTAGTGGTTGTGAATTTTCGTTGCTGAACTGTAAAGCCCCTTTGGTAGTTAACTTGTATGAAACAGTTAGGAATGCTTCCGCTGTAGCAAAGAAGATAATAGATTGCTGTAGTTCGTTATCCAACAGGTTTTTATAAACAGAATTAGCAGAATCGGTAATGGTTCCATTTATAATTAGGTTTTCAATTTTGTCGTAAAGATCCGAACCAAGCACACCTAAACATTTGGTGCGTTGCACTTTTAGAATTGCATTACGCAAGAATGCAGTATCTACATTTTCCAGAATATCCGAATTCTGTTTTAGTTTAGCCTCTGATATAAATAGAACTTGATTCATCGTTATCCGTTATTTTCTGCATCTATATTGGTTTCTGTAATTGACTCTTGGGTTGCAGTTAATGGGTCGTAGCCAATTAGGTCTCTCATTTCATCCTGAGTAAGTATGTCTTTCATAATGGATTCTGAGAATGCGTAGTTAATTGGTGGCAGATTTTCAAAATCAGGAGTGAAAGGTAGTTTAAGCAATCTTTGTAGAGTTTCCCCGAACATCTTTTGTGCTGGTTCAATCTCTGTATTAAGCATAAGCTCGTATGCTTCTATAAGTTCTGTTCTGCCACCCAATGCTCCTGGTGTAGCAACTCCAAATAGGATTGGATTCGTTGCCTGGTGCCCCACAAGAATTTGATTACGCACAATTTCCATAAAGTCATTATACTTTGTATCGGAATCGTTTGTAGCGATGGGCTCTAATTGCACACCTTGTTCACCGTTAGAGAAAATCAAAAACATCTCCCCGCTATTGGTACTTCCTGCGTATTGTCTTTTTAGTTGTCCGTAGATGTAATCCCTTTCCTCTTGGGTTTCAGGCATATCGTTAATGATGATCGACATACTTGGAGCAAAGCCATTACGAACAGAGTTTAATTTCCAATTGCTAAGCTCATAATCAAGAGCAATATAGTTAATTGCTCCCCAATAGACGGGTTTAGAATAATAGTTAAATCCAGAGGAGTAAGGATGGTAAACAAAAATTTGTGAACCCTCTGGTTTACGTGGGTCGTAAGCATCTAATTCTACAATTTTATTTTCATGTTTTCTTGTGTTGTTCCAATCATTTGAATAGAACCAAGAATCTATACGACCAAACTCGTTCTTTTTGCCTGCACGTAATTTAGACATGTCTACGTGCTCTGCATGTGCAATGCTTTGTCCATCATTAGACCACACCACGTTAAGCGCCCACATGTTGTATAACCAATAGTCATCAATAATTGCTTTCAGTGTTTGCTCTTGTCCTAAATGGAACTGTTCAATGTTTTGTCCTTCTGCTAATCCAGTGCCGTAGGTGTAAAGATTTTTTCTTTGTAGCACTGCGTTGTGCACTGCTGAATTATCCCTCAAGTCAATAAGAAAATCGGACATCTTATTGTCCGATCCCCAAGAGATGTATTTCTTCCCAACAACCTGAAATTCCTTCCATTCTGGGATGTTTAGCTCTTCCTTGCTGAAGGAATAAATCGTTTGTTTGTCGTTATTCATCATATACGTAATATGTTGGTGCTTGGTCGTAAGTGTATACGTTATTATATACCGTTCCATCTACTCTTGCTTTTCCTACCCATATGACTTGTTGGGTTGGTGCCGCAGCCTCAAAGATAGCTTCAGCATTGACGGTGAATTCTGCATCCAATTCCAATGGATCACAATCGAAGTAGGTGAGAACATCTACAGATTCTGGTGTAGACACTATACAGTCTGCGGTTGCTCCAACTGCTTGTAATATTTCTGCCTTATAGCCACCTTGCTCAAGAGTGCTAGGGTTTATAGTAAAGGTATAATAGTCTGAAGATGTAGATGTATTGGTAAGTGTGAAGTTATCAACAGAAAAATCATCCAGTTTAGTTAGTTTTAGAGACAAAGCAGGGTTATCACGAGTCTCTTTATCCCTTAAAACTATGCTAAAGGTCCCTGAACTCTGGGTGTTATCGAAGACTATCATACATCTAAATATGTTTTGTTGGGGTATTTCTTAAAAACTAAAAAAAACTCACCACCCGAAGGTAGTGAGTTCTTAGTTGTTTGGTTTAGGATACTGTTGAATTGATCAAGTCAGTCCATCCAGTTGATGCTATGAAAGCAGCGTCAAGTGTCAATGGAGGATCTTGCTCAACTCCACGGAATTCAAGTGATGCACCGTTTCTGTCTCCAGAAGCTACACCTGAACCACCTTCACCACCGTTGATGTCAAGACCACCAGATTCTCCTAAATAAACGTATTCACCAGTCTTCATTTTAACCACGGCTACGAGGTTATTTTCAGACAAAGTTTTGATAACGTATCTAAGAGTTGGGTTATAGTCGGTAAAGACTACGGTAAGAAGAGTCTCATAAAATAGAGATCCGTTCTGAACGTTTGCATTTGGGGTTGCTGTGAAGCTTGAAGTTTCGGTGATTTGCTTAAATTCGAAAAAACAGCCCGTTGAACCCGCCGTCATTGAGTTGATAGCTTCATCAGAAGTACCAGCTCCAGTAACTCCAACAGCAGTAATATTCTCAGAATTCGAAAAATATACGGTTTCGACACCTCCGATAATTTTACAAGCTGCTGCTGCGTTACGACCTGTGGTTAAATTGCTACATGCCATGTTATTGTCGTTTTAATTTTTTTTTAAAAGTCCCCCAGTTTTACCCGGGGGACACGAAAGGTTTTACTTCTTTTTCTTAGAAGTTTGTTACCGCGTATAGTCCGAACAAGTGAGCAGCGCCCATTTTGTAGCGACTGATGAAGCGAACTTCGTCGTTATCTCTTGAGTAGAAAATCTCGAAGTTAGAGTAATCAGATACAAGATCCGTACCCCAGTAGATGTAACGAGTATCTACCAATGCTACTGCATCGTTAGAGTTAACTGCCAAGTTGTGTGAACTTGAACCTTGTAGTCCGTAAGTTCTTACGATTCTTACGTTTGATCCTGGGAATACGAATTCGCCACCTACTAAGGTATCTGGAGCTACGTGGAAGTAGTTACCTGCGAATAGAGCGTCAACCAAGATTTGGTAGTAAGCTGGAGACACGAACATTACTCTTGAATCAGAGTCTGCAACGTCAACATCTTGTGCTGCGATCATCTCTTGTACTGAAGCGATAATGTTAGAAGAGTTCCAGTCAGAAGCACCAGTAGCAGCAACTACTCTTGTAGCGTCGCCACCCAAGTCAACGATAAGACCGTCAACCAATGCGTTGTTTCCTGAACCGTTTGAAATATCACCTTGCCAGTATTGCTTAGCGATTACTTTAGAAAGAGACTTAGCTTTTTCTTCGCTCAAATACTGCTCGAAAGGAACTTCAGTTAGGATTGAACCTGGGTTCAAAGCCAACTGGGTGTATTTAGACTCAAGAGCGTATGAGTCTAAAATCTCATTTACCTTACACTTGTCAACTGAAAGAGTTACTTTACCAAGTGTGGTAGAACCTGAAGCACCGAAACCAGCAGATCCAGTTTGTACTTTTAGGTCTGATTCGATAGTGTGAATATCTTCAGCTGATTTTACACCAGGCATTACCTGAACGTAAGAAGCTGTTGGGTCAGCCAAAATTGCCTTAGAGATAAGGTCAAGAGACTGCTGATTTGTGTAGTCTGCCAATCCAGAAACTACGTAATTGAAGTCAAATGATTTTTTCATGATTTCTGTTTAGTATTTTATTAGTTGTTATTGCGTAGAGCTTTGATGGCTTCAATACGAGCAGACATTAAGTCTACTGGTCCTTCAGCTGCAAACGCTGTTTGTGAAATAGATTTTTCAGAAGGGGCTTTCTTAAACTCTTCAAAGTTCTTAGAAAATTCTTCTTGTGACTTAGCCATTTCAATAAGAATGCTAGACATCTCGTCCATTTTCTTTTTCATGTCCATAGTTGCTTCTGCAACTTTGTCTTCTACGATAGACACGATTTCTTCGGCGATAGCTTGTGCATCTTCAGGAGTTACGTCAGCAGGAGTTGCCTCGTCGATAGCATCTTTAGCCTCTTCAACGATTTCTTCTCTTACTTCACCAACTTGATCAGCAGCTTCTTCGTCCATTTCTTCTGCAACGGGTGCATCGGATTCTTTGATCTCTAACACTTTACCTTCAGCGTCCAGAACAATAGTTCGTCCATCCTTGAGAGTATGCTCCCCTTCGGGGCCCGGCATCTTTCCATCAGGAGTATCAACGAGAACCATTGAACCAACCTCTAAAGTTTCAGAATCAGTTTCGATCATTCCTCCGTCCATCAATTCCAACATCTCAAACTTGTGTGATGCAAGAACCTCTTTGATTTTAGATAAAATGTTCATCTTGGTTGATAATTATTTTTGGTTGTTTATGTAAATATGAAAGCACGATTTTTTTCCCTTTTTAGGGTGGTGTGTCTGATGTTCCCTCGATTCGGCTTGGTCTTATCCATTCAAGCTTACCCTCGAGGATAAAGCCAATCACGCCTCTAATCCTATCTTCGGTGTAGACCTTATACCAGTTGTTCTGGAATAAGATCCATTTGTTATTATAACTGGTTGTGGGTTTCTTACAGTTGCACATTCTTTAGTATAGAATCAGCTTTGCGACCTACATATTCACCAGATGGTGTCCAGTTGCCTTCTGCATTTTCTGTGTAGATCTCTATAATATAACCTGGGTTATCTGGTGTTCCGCTTACTTCAAAGTCTCTACCTGGCACCTTTTTAGAACCTTCACGAACTATTTCACGAATACGGCCTCTAGGATTCTGGTCTGCTGTTTTCCAGCTTACCTCATCTCCAACCTTTAGATCTTCTACAGCAGCAAAGCGTAGACCGTATTGGTTTCTAATATCCCGTAAGAAGTCAGATATGATTCTCTTTTCCAATAGGGTGTAAGATGCAAACTCTTGTGCTTCCCCTTGCCATTCGGTTATACAAACTGCATATCTTTGGTCTTCATCAGGAAATTCACCTTGTAGACTTGACATACATCTGCCAATGTAGTCCTCTTTAGATTCACCTGGGTTTACACTAACAAATCCTAATTCTGAAATGGGTTTTTGCACTGCATCACCTGTAGCACCTGGTTTAGTGTAATCAGGAATGCCTGGTGTTTCCCAGTTCATTTCCTCTTCGATAACCTCATCTTCTTTTTCTATAGCTTCTTCGTATGCCTCGTGGCTTTTACCCGGCATGTAGATAAGCACTCCTAGTTCCTCATCGTAATGTGAATGAATCTCACCATTCAGTCCCAATTCCTTAGATCTCTTAATTGCTAATTCTGGGTTTTCGAAATAGTCCATCTCGTTGAGTTCTACCAAAAATAGTATTTGGTCTAGTTGTAGCTTTTCCTCCGAGGTTAAGCCTTGGTATAGCTTAGACCATTTCTTACGCACGTTCTTATACTTACGCTTGTATCCAGCAAATGCTTTTTCGTATCTCTCCTTGCCCAATAGGAAATCTCCTTGCACACTGAATCCATTGTATTTGCCATCCTTAACCTCAGACCATACCTTGTCATCCAAAACCCTCATCTTACACATCCAAGTGCCTAATGGTAGATCCTTGAAACCATACTTGGTGTAAGTCTTGTCGTATTCATCTTCTATAATCCAAGACTCCATTAGGTAGATGTCCTCTGTAAAGTTGTCCTTATGGTCTGTGTTCTGCTTAGAAGCACGATTATGTTTCAAGAACATTTCTGCTGCTTTAGCAATGGTCTCTTTGGTAAAGTAAACATAGTAAACTTCCCCACCATCAGATCTTGGGATTTTCATATCGGGAATCATGCACGGTCCTACGACAATGCGTTGTTCGTCATCCTCGAAGTAATACTTTGGTTTAGCCTCTTTAGAGAAATACATGAAATCCCTTTCTATGGCTGGCTTATCAACAAGAGAGATAGACTCCAATAGTGCATCTTCCTCTTCGTCAATAAGTAGTTCGATAATTTTGTAAACTGATCTAAACATAATTTTAAGTTAATTGGGCTCTTCTTTGTAGGTATTCATCAGAGTCTAGTCCTTTTTGTATTTCTGATGATACGACATATGCCTTAGGTGGTGTAGCTAATCTTCTTTCTATTCTCATTAGGATATCTGTTAGATCTGGTCCGTTGCTGACCATGCCACCTTCTGCAAAGCGTCTTCCTGCATTATTTATCTGTTCCAGCATTGGCAAAAACGCTGCTGTGGATTTGGCATTAATCACATACTCACCGTTGGATAATCTGGCTGGTATAGAATCTGATCTGCCTGTGCCTGGTCCACTTACATAACCACCATCTGCAAATTGTGTTCTGCCACCTCCACTAGAACCTGTGAATTCACCAATTCCTGCCAATGATGCATCTGCCTGAGCTATTGCTGCTTGTCTTGCTCTATTTGCTGCTGCAAGTTGTAAAAGTCCTGTAGCTGAAATTAAACCTGTAGCTACACCACCTGCTATAGGTCCAAGCTGTGCTAAAGCCCTCATTATAGCAAGTGCAGTTTGTGCTACTATTTGACCAGAGGTAAGGGCAAAATCAATATTTGCTTGTTTCTTTTGGTTTTCAGCTGCTATTTTTGTTTGCTTGTCCTTGAGAGCCTGTATTTCTTTATCTGCCTTGGTCGTAGCCTGTGCTCTTTTTTCTTCATTAGTAATTCCCTCTAACTGCTGTTCAAGCTGTTTTTCTCTACGGGCAATTTCTATATCAAGTTCTGCAATCTGTAAATCTGCTGTTGCTTGTAAAAATTGACCATAAGCCTCTAGCGTTTCTGCAGCAGTATTAATAAGAAATACCGTGTCTTGCCAACCTTTGATTCTTTCATCAGTTAAAATTTGCTGTCTGGCTAACTGATTCTTGAACAGTTCTTCATCTAAGGCTTCAATTTGTAGTTTAGCATCTACTTCTGAAATTACACCAGCATCCCTTAGTTCTTTGACTTTTGCTATTTGGTCTTTAATAGCAGTTTCTTCGTTGTTGACTAATTTTTTTCTTAATGCGATTTCCTCTTTAAATCGATCATCCCTAAATGCTTTTAAAAATCCTTTGAAACCAACATATGGTTGTTCTAGTTTTTTAAGATCCCTGTTTGTCTGGTTGATTAACTTGGTAGAGGCTAACTGTAATTCTTTATATGATTCTTCAATTGCTGTTTTTGTGGCTGTTAAATATTGCTTATTTAAGGCTGCTAATTTATTATAGAAGTCATCCTCTATACCTTTCAGTAATTCGTCTGCAACTTCTGTTGTAATAGCCCCAGCATTTAGTAACCTAATAACCTCATCCTCTGCAGTTTCCCTGAATGATTCTAGTTCTGCTTTTATGGTGTTGAATTGCGTTTGTACTAAAATTTGTAGTTGATCTGAAGTAACCGCTCCAGAAAGTCTTTCGAAAAATACAGGTATCGATTCGAATTCGCTTTCTAAATTACTTACAGCATCTATAGCACCTTTTATAGTTTGTTTAAGTTGGGTGCCGTAATACTTTTCTATCAGTGCTTGGAACTGTTCGAAATTAGCAGAATCCCCCAACAATCTGAACTGATTTGCCAAAGGAGTTAATCCTTCTTTTTCCAAATCTTTTATGACCTTTGTTAAATCCCTAGAACCACCAGAATATTTTTCCAGAATTCCGAATGCCCTTTCAGACTCATCAGATAATTTAGATAAAGCAAAAACGGGATCAGTTTCTATGATAGTTACTATTTCACCTAATTCGGATCTGAGTAAATCCCTCCTCTTTTGTAAATTAGCTTTGTATTGTTCGTTTCTTTTTCTCTGTTCTGCTAATTCTAATAATGTAATTTCGCGTTCTAGATCTTTTATTTCTGCTAAGAAGTTATTACCAAATCTTTTATAAAAATCTATTCTTAATTGTAATAGTCTTTTTTCACTTTCGAAAGTATCTAATCCTAAAGCCTTTTCTTGTTCTATATTAAATTTAGTGTTCGATAATCTTTCCTCGTTTAATCTTTTTAGGTTTTCGTTTTGTTTTTTGGCGCCCTCTATAAGTAATAATTCTCCTTCTTTTTGAACATTTATTAAATTAGCTTCAGCTTCTTCCCTCTCTTTTGTATTTTCTGCTGTAGCATCTCTTTCAATTTCTAAAATGGCAACCCTTTGATCGATTAACCTTGCTAACTGCACATTATAATCCAATTGTGTGGTAATCAAATCGTTAATATTATCCTCAACGTCAACACCTCTGCTTATTAAATCCTCATATTTTTTTTCTTGTATTTCAAGATCTGCTGCCACTTTTTGTATACGTGAGCCGAAAGCTTCGAAATCATATCTTGCTTGAGCTAATTCACCCCCGGATATAGCATCTTTGAATTCATCCCAATAAGCAACTAGCGAACCTAAAGCAACTACAAATGCACCTATACCAGTAGCAATTAAAGCTGTTTTTAATGTATTCAACGTTACAACACCTGTTGCTGTAGCAGCGTTAGCAGCATTCTGTGCTGCTGTTTGTATTTTAGTTGCTGCTGCTGAGGCTAAACGGGCTGCGGATACCACACCTTCTGCTAAAGCAACAAGACCTAATATTGCTTGTGTTCTTTCTAAGGTTTTTTGGATTGCTTCGTTAGATGCTGAACCCTCTTCGCCAAACTGAGTAAACAAGATACCGGCTGCACCAATAGCTGCACCAACTTTAGCAAAGTCTCCGGCTATTTGACCTATGTCGGCCTTTTGCAATTGCTTACCAACCTTTTCAACTTCGCCACCAACCTTCTTAATATTGGATGCTGCCTTATTGAATTCTCTGGTTCCCCTTGGAATCTCTTTTATCTCGTCGTTAAGTCTCCCTAACTCCGCTTCCAGTTGCCCAAGACTGGCTGATTCTACATCAATGTTAATGTCTATGTTATACTGTGACATACTCTTAAATAGTATTCTTTAATTTTTTTCTTAAGTCGAAGGCGGCACTCCACCGATTGGATATTCACCTCCAGGACTATCCTGATCTGGTGGTGGTGCGTAATCTGGCGGATCGTCGCTTGGTATATCGGTATCCGGTCCCGGAGGACCAGCTGGACCAATAGAGGTATAGCTGAAATTGTAATACTCTTTATTAAATGTTATGAGTTCCACTTTTGATGGACCCACTGTTGTTGGATCATATTGGATTGAGTTAACAATGAAATAATCGCCATCCCCATTTGGGAACGTAATCCATACGGGGTTCCTGAAACTAAAACGAGCAATGTCGGCAGGTTGTAATCTGACTTCTGCTGAGAGAACCTTCTGGTCATTAAGGTTGAGGTAGAAGTTCTCATAGTATTGTTCGTAATTTGTTTGGATGTAATTGAACACTGGAGGAGTGTCGCCACCTGATAGCCAGCTGGTTCTGGTCTCCCTGAAATTTACATCCGTTCCGGTTCCACCGATAGAAGATAAAGACCAAAGGTGATCGCATCGTGGCGAGCCAGTTGCTGTAATCAGACTTTCTGTAAATCCGGTAGCACCAGGGCAGAAATAGTGTGGATACTGTAGTTGCTCTATAGGATATTTAGATCTTGGTTTAACTAGGTTTGGCCTATATCCCAAGAACATATCAGATTGCTCTGTGATCTGCTTAGTCCCGTCATCATCTATAGCAAAGAGTGCTGGGTTGGGCACGTTCCAAGTGTAAGTAACCCCATCATAAGTTTCTTGAGTCTGGATAAGCTTAGATGTAGATCCAGTTATCTGTAGGTGGTTCATAGAAAGCGGAGTCATAGAACCGAAATCTGATTGAATGGTTTGCTCTTGGTCCTTACCATTTTCTAAGAACACTTTGTAAGAACCATATTCTAGTTTATCCGCTGTTGTATCTTGTATCTTAATATCCTCGCTGTTGTCAGTGGCTTTCATTCGAGCCAACACTGCTAATGGTGGGTCTGTGCGTTCTATTTGTCTAACAGAAGCTATGTTTATCTTGTTGGTCCAGTTCTGGACATTACCTTGGTTGTAGAAGATATCTCTTGGCTCCATTGTAATGATCCTGGAGTTCGGTGCCACCTCACTGTAAATGTTGAAGTGCTTCATTAGTCCGACTAAGAAATCCTTCTGAGTGATATCAGGAATGGTTTGGTTCCAGTTTGGATATAGAGGTGAAATGTCCACCATCATTACATCCAGTGCTGCTTCGTATTTGCGTTCCCCAATTGGGAATGAAGAACAACCAACACCTACTGGAGCTGCACAATAGTCATCAGAGTCTGTAACCATATACAATTTCCATTCATCACCTGCTTGGGCGTTAATGGTGAATGTCAGGGGAGTGGTATACAGATCGTGTGATGATTCCCATTGATAGTGAGTGCCAGATGCTTTGGTATAAGTGTTAGGAGTTGCCAAAGAGGTTGAGGTCATAGTTAACCCCGAGATGTCTCTGGTGTATGTGATATTACGACCTTGGTTGTAGAAGTAAATTCTAGAGTCAGCTGCTAAGAGTGGATAAGTAGCCCAATCATACACGTTGTTCTGTGGGGTTCCACCAGGACATAGTGCACCGAATCCACCATAGAGCATATCCCAACCGAATCTGATATCGACCACTGCCTTGATCTGAATGCTGTAATTACCTGCTCGGTTAAACTTAAGTATACCAGAGTCTGCATCCCAAACTCCAAACGGGTTGTGCAGACCTTCGTTAGCGTTGAATGGAGATGCCGCTGGCACTGCCCCGTCGCCACTCATATTGCTAATCCAGTTCGTGACTGGCTGTGGTGCTACTGGGGTTCCAGCTGGAATCTGGTCGTCGAAGTATGTGGTTGCTGATGGGTTGGATCCAAAGACCTTAACCGCTGTGTTGCTGGGTAGTTCGCTTGAATCGTAGCAGAGCAGAATAAGTTTCTTAAAGTCTTCTGATTCGAAAAATGCTGAATCGTAGTTGAAGTCCAGTCCATCGAAGATATTGTCTAAGAGATACTTGACAAACGCATAGAACGTAAAGTTGTATCCCACGATCAGACCTATATCGTTAACATCTGTAGGAGGGGTGGCGCTGTTTGTGAATATCTTTGTCTTTCCTGTAGTTGCATATACCTGAACTCCGTCGTCGTAAGCTGCCGTAGCCCCAGCTGCTTGGAATCCCCAATCTGGATAAGCTAGGGTAAAGCCGCTGTAAGTGGAACCAGCTACTGTAAACGTGTCATCCGAAGATAAGGCATTGAACATGTCGTATACCTCTTCGCCCTTGGTGATGAAGTTGCTGAACAGATTCAGTTCCCTCATATTCTTGTTCTCCAGTTCATCGAAAATGTTAATCTGGGTTGCCAAGAAGTTAACCTCAAAGGAGTTAACCTCGCCTTGGGCTATAACTGCCTTGGTGAGTTCCAATTGTCCAGTGAAAGCAAGTATACCATCTATGTAAAGCTGTGCTTCCTGAACTGGGAGATGCCATTCGTTCCCATTAACTATTTCCCCATTGTAAATCTTAAAGGGTTCATCCGTAGAAATCATATACGGATAACCCATTGCTATAGAATTACGCTTAGTGCCTGGAATTAGGAAGTTCTTGCTAAAAGGCGACTTTTTTATGGAAGCATCCTTGATGTCAGAGATTTCATACGTGATTGGAATGCTTTCATTCTCGAACAGATCCAAAGAGTAACCACTCTCGTTGTCTGTTCTAACCAGCGATCCAATCTGGGCAACACCAGAGCCAGAAACAAAGTAGTTATAAACATTAGTCTTTTTAGTCAGTAGTAATTCTATCATTACAGAATCTGAGATTTTCTATTATAAGCCAAAGAATAGCCAAACTCGACTATCTTGAGTTTATCCTGGGTTACGAACTGTGAGTAAGAGTTGGTATCTACAATTACCGGAATGAACGTGCCATCTGATTGAACCTCATATACATCCGGAGACATAAAGAGGGATTCTAGCCAATCGATTGTAGTCGCTGTTTCGTAGTTTGTGTTTACCACCTTACTTCGGGTTGCCACGTTAGCAGTGTTAAGCCTACCACGTTGTCCTTTTACATACCCCGGGGTTAAGGTTCGTTCCCCGATTGTTCTTTCAACATCTAGTTGTTTGCCCGATAAACAATTGAACTGGTATGCGTCGTATCCGCCAAGAGAGTTAAGCCAGGTTAGGGTTATCTTATCGCAGTTAGAACAAGCATCGCAATTGTCTTCTGAATATGCAATGGTTTCTGTTAGTGTGTTGCCGTTGGCATCAGTCACATACACTGAGAAGCCTCCAGTAACTCCAGCTCCTGCCGTTCCCACGTTTAGGTAAGCAAAGCGAACTTGATCTGAATTGGTTTCGATAGGATATTGGGTCGAAGCAGTTGCACCGGTTGGTAAGACATTCCAATAAGCAGATCTGCCATCTATATTCCAAGTGTCTACCTGTTTGATGATAGGGGCTGAAGCCTCACCGACATCCTTCCAAACGAAACCAATGTAATCCCAATCTTGGGTTGCCACATAACTGTTTACCGTGTATTGAATAAAACCTCCATTGTCAAATTCTGACATTACTACAATGGGTTGTGGTTCGGTATCCCCTGGGTTTAGACCCATTAGCCACATTTCGTTAGTAGTGGCAACGCCAGCCCATCCAGTTGCGGTAGCCAATGACACATTAATAACAGCACCTTCGGATACTGGTCCGATCGGTGTGTTAGGGGTAAGGTAGTGTGAGTATTCACCAGTTCCGATTACAGTATAATCTGGTCTAATACCATTACCGCCTATAGTTGTCCAACCTGAACCTGATGTGTCCAAACCTACAATCTCTTGCCAGTAATTGGTAAAGTTAGAAGGGGTTTGGAAAAACTGAGCAGCAGAGGGCTGGATAAGATCATCTTTGTCTCTGATAAAACCAGCGGATGCTCCAACCACTGTGTAAAGCAGGTCGTTGGTAAGTGTGCATCTTGTGTTCGGTCCATCGGTTAAGAAATTAACCCCAGTTAACCCCGGTTGCAGTATGTAGCTATCTTGGTTGTAAGTTGGATAATCCTCATCTAACAAAATTGCGTTCCAAAGATAGTGAGTTCCGCCTGTTGCGCTGTCCATCCCGGTTGCACCAGAGGTGGTTACGTATTCTTGACCGTATACAATACGGAATTTCTTAATCCCAGCTCCTGTTGTCCCAGCATCGGTAGGGTATTCCAATGGGGTAGTGACATAAGTCTTGGCTACCGCCATGGGTGAAAAGTTACCAACCCCTGTAACTGGTCTTGGAGGGACACGGAAGGTGCCGACTACATCCGATCCGGTCGTGCCCGTTGTAAAGGCTGTGTCAGTGTCGGTTAGCTGAAGTCTATACCTGTAGACAAACGAACTCTCACTCTTGTCTGTAGAATCCGCCGTAAACCAAGCAATATTCTCCGAAGGAAGATACTCGTTAGATGGTTCTGTAGTTGTGTATGCCATATTATAGTTGTGCTTTTAGTGTAACTGTGCCCTGATCGAATATAGCAGAGCTAGTTATGTTTTCCACCATTTCGTCGGTTATATCCCTTTCCAGTGCTTCACCCAAAGAGGCTAAGAAGTTCTCTACCCAAGGGTATGGTTTAATCCCATACCAGTAGACTGCACCTCTTTGCTTCATGGAAAGACCAATTCCTGGCACGTTGAATATACCCTTGTTGCTTGCCTTAAAACCAAACTGGGATTGGGGTGCCTTAGATGAAGACTTAACCCCTTTAACCCCTTGGTCAAGGAATATACCGTATTCGTTAAAACTCAGGATAAACTTGTAGCCATCTCCTGATTCCTCTTTTGTTACCTCTAATGAATTAGATAGACCACCATTGTCTGCCATGCCCGATTGGGCAAGTGCTTGCTTGAAAAAGAAATCTGCAAGCTGCTTATACTTATTTGGGTCTAATTCTAATATCATTAGTTAAATGGTAATTCTGTTAGACAATTGCTTTGGAAGGTTAATATGTTTAGACTCATTGTGTAACCAGCCAAGTAGTCTTTGGTTCGTTCCTGGAATGGAGTGAACGTAGTTCCAGTTTGTATCGACCAAGTGTCGTTGTTATCTATGTAAAGCAGCTTAGAATAAATGTCCACTAAGATACCATGGCAGTCTGAGAGGATATCCTCGAGGTTAGACTTATCCGGTAGCAGGGCATCCATACAGATGAGCTGGAAGTTCAGTTGGAATACGCCATCCCTTGGGACTGTGGTTAGACCGGGGACAATGTATATTGTAGGTGGGTCCAACTCAGGTAGATCGTCTACGTCAGTTAGAAACCCATACACAACTTGTCTGACCATTTTGTGGGATGCACAAGTCTGAGCAAGTCGGTCTTTGATTTGTAGTTGAGTTGTTACCATAGATGTAAATATGAAAACGATAAATTTTTCTAACGTAGCAGTTTTTGGCGTTCTAGCTCCAGTCTTTCGGCTTCGGCTTTGTCAGTTAAGTAAGCCAGGATTGTTAGGTTGTGCAACCAGTGTTGGCGGAATGCATCTTCTAGTTCATTGGTGTTCTCACCACATATACGCCATGCTACTGCGAACCAGTTCCAGCCGCTCATGTCCTTTTGGGCTATTCCTCTTTGGAGGTAATCTCCTTTAGTTTCTCCTGCATCTGTTTCAGAAACTTCAGTTTCTCCCTCTCCGAAAATTTGAGGGAATCTATCTCGTGCTGTTTCAAGAAGTTCAAAAAAAAAGTTATACACCAGTGGGCTGCTGCAGCGGGTAGCCTTTTTACAACATTATGTCTGAGATCGCACTTTAAGGGATCATAAACCTCTATCTCGTATTCAATGCCATCCAAAATTTTCAATGCCCTCTTGGATTTGTTTTTCTTAATATAGAAATCTGCCATTTTGGTTTTGACTAAACCCTTAGTATCAAATTTAGTTATAGGTCTAAACATAAGTGAGACTACCTCTATTAAGTTTTTATTAAGGTCTTTTGCATATTCTAAAAGATCTACGAATTCACCATAAGACAAGTTTTCCATATTAACCCTACCGAATGCAACCCCATCTATAATAAAGAACTTATCTAAACCTACTATCTCAGGGGGTTTCATGTCACCGATTTTTATTGCTTCGATTTCCTTAACTGTAAGTTGGCTTTTGGTTTTGCCCGTTAAGGCTTCAACTACTTTTATAGGATCTTGGTTTTCCTCTAAGGATATAAGTCTTTGATACTGACCTACGTTGAGGTTCTCGAATGTGTAAAGCATAAATGGGATTTATTGTTATAGTATGTATCTTTCTTAGATTTCATTTTTTTATACCGCGGGGTGTGCTTATATTTAGAGTATAATTAAAAATAATAGCAAAATGTACCATCCACAATTAATGCTCAAAGAACCCTTGGTTAATATTCTAAAGGGTGAAGTTAGACTTTGTAAGAAAGACAAACAAAAAGTATTATGGGTTAACTGGCTGTATAACGAAGCCCGTTTAAACTTCTTCGATACTTACGAACAATTCGAAACCCAAGGGGCTCAAATGTATTTCAAGCAGGGGTTCACACAGCACTCTGAATCGCACAGACCCGAAGCTGCTAAATCAATCGGGGCTAAAGCAGTTATCATGCACGTGTTTCGTAACCCCAATTATCAATCGTTTATACCTTCAGATCCACTAGGTTCTTTGTTTGGTGGTTACCTTAATGGGCATAACGAATTTTGTATCTACGAAGTAATTATTTAATCATGAAAGAATTAATCGACTTAATATCTTTGGTAGACCCTAAGTCTGCCACCAAGGTTCGTAAAGTTGTCCGCATTGCCAAGGCGGTGGATAAGATGACTACCCCAAAGAAATCTAAGAAATGATCTGCACAATCTCTTATGCCGACTTCGAAAAGGCTAGACAAATGTGGGGCGAACCAAAGCACTTGCCCCCATATGCTTCATATGTCCGTGCTGCTTACCAAATATGGGCAAACAATGGTAGGTGGTTTAAAACTCTTATGATTGTGTATCCTGAGGGCGGTCATTGTCGGATCCCGATTCCGACCAAGGAGTTACCAATCCTGTGCGAACATCGACCAAGCCATCTGCCGAAGCTACTCGCTGACTCTCTGGAAGCATTGTAGTATGCTGTGGTGAGGCAAGCTCAGTTTCTTTAGGCCCGAAGACTACTTCGTCGTTCGGTTTTAGTTCACCATTCTGTATCATCTGCAGTGCTTGGGCAGGTGTGATCCCTAGTTCCTTTAAGTGGTTAAGCACTGCCTTCTGTTGGTTGGTCTTCTGTGCATTTCTCTGTTGCACTCTCTTTCTATGTTGTTTTTTTCTTTTGCCCATGTTATCTCATATTTGGTAAAGCGATGACTGGTCCATCCCTGTGTTTGCTTAGCGCATATCTCAGCGAATCCATTAGGTGGTTGTGGTCGTCAATCGGTTTGTCAGTCCCAGGTTTATAACTGTAGAACTGGTATTCATTCAGTAAGTTCTTGGAAGCAGGGTTGGCATGGATCTCGAAACCATGCAGTTTCTTGATGCCCGCCCTAATTGAATCCGGACCTTTAGCTGCCGCCCTTATGTTTCTGTATCCTAGTCGGCGAAGTTCCTCAATTGACTTCGGCTCTGCAGAATCTGCATAAATGGTGGCAGTCTTAGATACACCCTTAGCCTCAAGAGCATCTGCTAGGTCTTGGTTGGTTAACCCCGAGGCGTAGACTAACTCTTCGATCCAAAGTCGTTTGCCCCTTTTAAGCACACGGATCACAGCACAAGGATCTGACGCAAATCCGAAATCGATAGCATAAATCTCCTCAGCTTCTGGGTCTGGATTCCAATCGAACTTCCAAGTTTTGAACACGTTCCCTTCTCCGATGTCCGCCCACTTACCCAGGATGTGGTGGTCATAATAAGCAGGGTCTTCTAGTTTAGATCTTTCCCATTCGTCGATCTTTTTAGGATCTAAGTTGTGTGCGTTGTCGTGGTAAGTCGTGTGGATATACCCGTGGTCTGCTGCCCATCTTGGGTTGGGTGTGCCATCTGGGTTGTAGAACCTTCGGAATATCCAATGGTTCTTAGAGGTCGGGTTGAACAGGAGGAATATCTTACGGTCAATGCCCTTGGTTCTAAAAGAGTCAATGAGTTTCACGTATTCCACTTCGTTCGGTAGTTCGGTTGCCTCATCTACCAACAGGGCAGAGACTCTGGCAAGACCCTTACCTCTAGCAGTCATCGTGCCCTCTTGCAGTTTCATAGAGTGGGTGATGATCATGTTGTCGTTGCGGATGTTCCGGATCTCATCACCCTTAACCTCGAGGAAAGAGGCTATGCCCCAGTCGTTAATGATGTCTACGATATCTCTGTAGATCGAAGTTGTTAGGGCACGCTGAGTATACCTTGCGATCACACCCCTAAAGTATTCATCTCCCATTAACTTCATAACGAAGTAAGCAGCTATATTTGTAGATTTTCCCGATGCACGGCCCCCGGAAATTATCCAATAAGTCTTATCCTCATAAAAAATCGGGGCATAAGAATCTAGGAATTGAAACTGCTTAGCCATATAGACTTAGGCTTTTCTTTTAGCCCAAAATGACCAACCGAAAGAGATGAGCACCATTAAAGCTCCTGTTACTTCAAGAGCGGTTGCTTCGTCGATCCAGCCTCTGTAAATGGCTATTGATCCTAGTCCAGACAAGAAGTGTCTGATAAGTCCAAGTGTTTGTTCTTGTGTCATGATTTGTCGTTTTTGTTTTCGGGGAGGACTATGTTAATCGGATTGAAGTCCTGGCCATCCTTGCCCGTTATTTCCTTCCGGGATACCTGAGGCACGAACCTAGTGGATATTTCAATCCAGTATTTGAGGAATTCTGCAGGGGACTTATCATAGACCTTCTGGAGAGCATCCTGTAGTTTATCTTCGTGTCCAGCAAGCAAGGCAGCAAAGGTTTCTTTAATTGATTCTGATGTTGCGTTGCCAACCCCAGCTGGTCTGCCTTTAGGGTTGCCCGATTGTCCTGGTTTCCAAGGCATAGTTTTATTGTTCTTTACTATAGATATGATTTACGAAAATATTTCTGAAATCAAGTCCCTAGTTGTGGATTGCTTAGTCATTTCAAAGTATTCCTTCATCTTAATCTGCCACATTTTTTCATAACTTTCGTTAGTGTTTTGTCTTCCGATCATGTATTGACTAACCCATTCTACAGCATCAGACCTTGTGGTGGTGTAATTCCTCTTCCAATACATGATGTGATCTATAACTTCCCCTAAGTCTTCGAAGTCCTCTATGTGTTTTTCTATTGTGTCATATCCATAACCCATGTAATAACATTGTAATTTGAAAGAGGCCCTACTGAAACAGACAGTATAACCATCCTCCATATAGATTTGGTAATACTTCTCTTCGTTAGCGATTGTATAGTCATTATTCTCTGCCCATTCCCAAAGTGCCCTAGGCATTGGATGATCTTTTGCCTTTGCCTTGTCTGGTAAGTTGATCCAATCCTCTTGTCTCATCCGAACATGTTTACGTATTGAACACCATCTTCTTCCCATTGTCTTATCTCACCCTTTATCTGCAGGTGATTAAGCAGCAACCTCAAGTCCATTGGGTTGCAGTTAAGTTCTAAAGCCCACTGGGCGATATCCACTGGGATGTTCTTGTTGTTGACTGATTTCACAATCAGGTAAGCTATTAGTTTTTCTTTCATCCTATTTTACATTTACGTTTACAGAGGGTTTTTTAACCATCTCTTTTAATTGTCATCACTAGCACTTTTTTTTTTCTAGTGATAGTGATTGTTGTTTACCATTTATTATAATATTATTTGTAAAGTTGTAAAGTTAGTTATAAAAACATATCATACACTATCATACGGTTCAGTTTTGAGGTTTACAACTCCCTTTACAAGATTTACAGAAATGCATAAAATTTTACAGGAATCACCATAAACCTCCTTTTTCCTTATTTGGATACACAGATTCTCTTGGAATACAAATCCATCTTTCAGATGATCGATGGAATTCTCTAAGTGATCCTTCTCTGGTAATTGCGTTTTCAGGTTGGGGATCAGGATTAAATTTTTCAATAGTTTCCTTAAACCACTTAGTCTCAAATCTACCTTGGTATTTTAGAATGTCATCCTTCCATTCGGTAATGGTTGCATTGAAGTATTCCTTTTCAGAATTCTTGGCGAACCAATCTTTCAAATACTCCAAGATAAAGTGATACATGTTATCTTCTGAGTGTTCAATTACCATATCTCTGATCGTGGTATTAATCACAGAGTGTGGTAGTCCAAATCTGGATTTACCAGTTTCTATTTTATTTTTAAAGTCCCTTTGTTGTAAAAAGTATAGGAAGTATGGTATTTCATCTATGAGATTCTGTAAAAATTTAGGATCAAAAGACTTAAATCTTGGCACCTGTCTTAACCAATATCTGTTGTCATTCTGGTTTATCTTTAGAAATCTCTTAACCTCATTAGATGCGACCATGAACCTACCATGAAAATCGATTTTCTCCTTGTTCTTATGTTTTTCTTCCAAGTATCCTTTTTCGGATGTTGTCCATATCCTAAGCTTTTTACCCAAGTCTATCTTAGATTGACCAAGTTTACCCTCGTCAATGCAAATAAAATTGGAGGTTACCCAAATATGATTGAAGTTACTGGCAAAGTCTTCTGATGCCATAATGGTAACATTATCATGACCGAACATATAGGACAACCACTGAAAGAATGTTGTCTTACCAGTTTCATTCTCTTCAGAAAGTAAACAAAGCACGTGAGTTTTTTGCTTCGGATATAAATACCATAACTTCATCAAGTCAAGTCCATCCTCGAATTGTTCTTGGAATATGTGTTTAACAAAATTTATGGAATGCTCTATGTTGCCTTCAACAGGTGACCATTTTAATGGATGAAAGAGATTGAAGTAAGATCCACTGTGTCTGATTTTTCTGAAATAATCTGGATTATTTTCAAACCCTTTGTACTTGGTAACCTCTTTATTGGCACCTCTTCCGTAATCATCGTTGATTGTATCCTTATCCCAAGGTATTCTTACCTCTTCCAGAAATCCTGTTTTATCATTCACCTTATGGTCTATGTGATAATACTTGGTGCCTATTCGGACATAATCATTAATTCTTTGAGTGCGCAAATACCTTAATTGTGCTGCGTGATATAGTTTGGCAGTCTTTTTATCGTGAAGCAATTCTGGATCCAATGGATTTTCTAATCCCTCATTGTAAGATTCAGTTATGGCTTTTCTTGCTGCATTCAAATCTTTGATATCACCATTGCGTTCTACAGCAGCAAGTAATTGACTTAGACTTTCGGTGCCCCACCATTTGGAAGCAACGTTTTGCCCAGTTTTATATGCCATGTAAGTAAAGTCATACCACTTATTGGTGCTCTGATTGGTAAAGCGATCTAGGTATTCTTCGAAGACTTCGTTTTTATTATCTGGGGTTTTGTGCTTCTGGTTTCTTAAATTAAGATGAATATTAACGTGCAAGGGCTTGCAGTCAAGATTAACATGTGGATTTTCCATGTGCGCAAGATGCATACCCATATGCACCATTGACTGAGCAGGATCTAGTTTAATACCCCATCGCTGTTCTAATAAAGGGTATATGTCATTCTTGATTGTTTCTGTAGCAAGTTCTTTGTTACCTGATTTGATCTTAAATGATTCCGGTTTACACATGACCAATCCCTTGAATCCACCGGAGGGTGAATAAAAAGCAAGTAGCACATTCGGATCGGAACAAATAATAGTTTCAAAAACCTCTTTACATTTAGGAGTAGAGTATTTAGGTAACACATCTATCCAATTAGGCACATCCCAAAAGGTAGGATTATCCTTAAGATCAAAATCAAAAGGCACTAACCAAGTGTAGTTAAGTGATGCTTTTTGTAAAAATCCTGTTTTGTTTATTTTATCGAATATACCTGCAGGGAAAAACCTAGGAAGTTTCTTTTTATCCTGGTCATCACCATATCGCCTGTATTTTTCGGTAAGTGTTTTTACATCCTGATCTGAATTAATTATGTTAGCAATCTCATGTAGATTGACCACGCCATCAGGAACTTTTCTATCGTATTCACCTTCACCTGTAACCCAAGAAAATTTATAATTTTCCAAGATTTTAATTTGTTGCTCTTTATTTTCCATTTATATAGCATCTTTTTTTGTCCAATCATGTGTTTCACCTGCTTGTTGGATTTCATCTGGATCTATCAAATGACCGTAAGCATGATTAACGTAGTCAAAAATGTAATCTGTCATCTTATTAACCCATTCGTTACAGGGTTCATGTCTTGAAAGTCCATATTCGTGATAGGCAACTATAAATTTTCTCACAATCCTTTCTAAGTCGTGTATCTTATTCATACGCGCATAAGAAAGTGCATCGCTAAAATCTTTGTTGTTGACCCAATCTTTGGCGTGCATGTGTTCTTCCCAGTCTGTTTCGGTAAGTCTTACGTGACTAATACCGTATTCCCAATCACCTTGATAATCGATATTGCCCTGGGAATCTACTTTCCATTTACCGAATTTCTTTTCTTTTACTTTTTTTCTTGGTTTCATAAGCTTTAGAATTAATTAATTGATCAACAAGCTTATTACGCAGAACAGAATCCTCAGTAGTCAGAATGACTTCGAGTTGGGTAATATAGTTTTCGTAATACTTTAAATTCATATACTGTGTAATTTGCTTGCTATTATCTTTACTTTATAATCTATGTATGAACTTTTGTTTCCAAAATTCTTGCCTTTTTATGTCCGCACAAAAAAAAGTCCCAGGAAATATCAAAACCTGGGACTTATAGATTCGAGCATGAATCTTGAAAATGACCTAGCTACATATGGATAAAGAAATAATAGCAAATAAAATCAAAACAAATTACCGTGTATACGAATATACGGTTGCTAAGTCATCAATTTATATATCAAAGCACACTTGAAGTTTCTCATATTCGAAGTCGATATACAATTTTTTCCAATAGTATCCCGATTCTTTCCTTGTCGTATACGTTGTTAAACCGGTCTTGGTAAAGCAGATTATACACATCCAGTATAACTTGCCTCTCCTCTATCTTTAATCTCTTTTTGCCTACATAGTCTATCACAAGTTCTAACAATTGTGCTTCTTGCCAGCCATAAGTTTCCCATTCCACCTTACGCTTAAGGGATCTACCAACACGCTTAATAGTATTCCACACAAAGTTTTTGTCTACATCAAACCTTTGCACTATTTCCATAATGGTCATCTCCTTGAAGTAATACGAAAACATAATGTTGTATTCAGAAGGAAAAAGACTATCAAAATACTTCATCACCAATTCAAACTGATCATCGGTTGTGCTATCATACTCTTCATTAGGTGGGCTATGATAGACTTGGTATTCCTGTGCTTTGGCTTTGCGATACTTGCTATAGAATGGAGATGATGTGGAGGACCAAAGATTTTTCGTTGTTCTTGCTACCCACCAGGTAAACGAATCAGTGAATAAAATGCGCTCTTTCTTTTCCGGGGCCAGTTCCACCCAGATCAGAGCTACCTCTTGTGTCAGATCACCAACTAAGTCCTTGTCTTTGCATATGTTCCTACAGATGGTTTCTATAGTTTTATATTCCTCATGAAAATTCAACTGCCTCAGTCTTTCTTTTTGGTCTCTTGGAATTTAGAGGTCAACAGATAATGCACATAGGTGCTAAGTTCTTTCATTTCTTTTGCTATTTCTGCTTTGGTCATCCCTGAATCAAATAGTTCGTGTGCTATTTTTCTCAAATCATTTACCTCCGCTGTAGTTCTGTAACGACCTCTTGGATCTTTTTTCCAACCTCCTCTTACCCTTACCCTGTTTTGGTTGGGTCTTTCTTCACCCCAAGATGTTTGTTTAGGAAATCCATATTTGTCAAGAGCAAGACTTATACCTGTTTGTTTTTCATAGGGTTTTCTTAGGTAGTTTGGTAATTTCTGTAAAGCCCAATAAGGTCCAGGAAAAAGACCTTTAGATTTTATCACCACATCACGTTTAAGCATATATTCGATGCTGTTCTTTTTGAAAGTTTTATAATTTTCAAGTGCCTTTTTCTTTTGTGAATTATGATACAGTAGGTTGTCTCTGGTTGTGTTGTAAGGATTACCATCAAGTGGCACAACCTGGAAAGGGACATCCATACTGCCGGCAAAACATTGTGCTACAAGTTTTTGTTTAGGAATAGTAGTTTTTAAAGTTTTAAGATCATTAAGTCCTACATTTTCCGACAACACCGAATAAGAATAATAAGTTATGCTTTCCCCTGGATAGATTACACCAATTTGATTTACTTTAAGATCCCACAAAGGATGTGGATAAAAAATTTCTTCCTCTTCCAATTCTAGTTGTGGGAAACATGTTTGGAAAATATGTTTAGGATTGGGTATGATCATACAGTTTATAAAAAAGCCTAGGGGATCTGTGAATAAAACGAGTAGAATACAAATGGTAAGAAATTTTGACCCCCTAGGCAAATTATATATCAAAAGCAATTCTTGAAAATCCGACCCGGATCGAAAATTTCCAAATCGATTTAGATACATATAGTAAATACTTAACAAAAATGGCAAGAACTACTTACACATTTTATTATCTGCACGATCCACGTAATGAAGAGATGGGTTATGTAGGTATGACCACCGAGCCAATACAAAGAAGAATACGCAGACACATTCAGGAAGCGACTGAACGTAACCATAGCCCTGAGTCTGAGAAAAACAAATGGATCAGAGATTTGCTTGATGCTGGATTGAAACCAAGATGTCAAGATCTAGAAGTAACTGCTTATAAAGATGCCACCCACGCAGCACAACGAAGGGAATATTGGATTAGTAAAATGAACGAAGAAGGTAAGGCACTAACTAATATGACCACAGGTGGCTTAGGCACTCCCGGTTTATCCATCGAACATACCGAGGAAAGTAAAGAGAAATTAAGTGAAGCAGCTACAAGATTTGGTGACGATTCCTTAGAAGTAGCCATAGCAATGAGAAAAGAAGGTAAGACCTACAAAGAAATCTATGAGCATTTAGGTATGTCCCGCACTAATTTTTATAAGGAATACAAAGACAAAGTAGCAGAAGCCTGCCAATGAAAGGATACCATGTAGTTTGGGAAGCACCAAGAACCCAAAATTATATGCAATGGGAAGTTCTATTGCAATTACTCTCCGCTAAATTCTGGAAAGAAGTCAACGGACACATAGGTCTCCTGTGTGATCAAAAAACCCTAGATTACTACAAAAGCTTAGGTATGGATGAGGTTTATGATGAAATAGAAATACTTGACAAAGACCTATTGGAAGGCATAGATCCTAAAATTTACTTCGCAGCCGGCAAGTTAGCCGCAATGCTACAGGTGCAAGGGGATAAGGTTGCTTTTTTAGACACAGATTTACTGCTTACCCAACTGCCAGAACCATTTGACTTAGAAACAGTAACTGTATTTCACAGGGAAGCACTAAACGATAAGGTATATCCCAACTTTTGGGATAAGTGGCAGACTGAAGAGGATGTAGATATCAGCGCAATGGCTCTAAACTGCGCACTTGTTATCTGGCCACAAGAAGAGCTTAGAAGAAACTACGCTTCGACTGCATTGAAATTCATGAGAAGCAACACATACCACGGCAGAATGCCTAAAAATGTGCTTATGGTAACCGCAGAACAGCGTATGTTGGGGATGTTTCTAAAGAATCGGGGTATTATACCCAATTATGTAATCAAGGACATTTACATTCCTACACTTTTCCAAAAATCCTTGAGCTGGATGCAAGATGGGTTAGGTAGTAATCTGGAACAAATATCAGAAAAGTTCCTACATCTATGGGGACACAAGGCTGTATTACGGGAAGACCCGTTCGAAGCAGCCGAATACACTATGCAATTATTTAATCTCTGTGAAAGGTATCCAGAGCTTGACGTAGAATCCATACTAAATAAAATGTCAAAATGAAAGGAGTTTTAGTCCATATAAATGGTGGAATGGGCAAATGTGTCTTGTTCACCGCTGTAGCAAAATCATTCAAACAACAATACCCAGACCAAGAATTGGTCGTGGTCAGTGGATTTCCTGAGGTATTTCTAAACAACAGAAATGTAGATCGCAACTTCGCTTTCAATCAACACGGACTTTGGAGACAATATTATTCCAATGATGATTATGATGTTGTAGCACAAGATCCATATTTACACGAAGATTGGATTAAGGGCAAGTCAAGACATCTGATTGATGTTTGGTGTGATCTTTTAGATGTAGATTCTTTATATGATAGACCAGAACTTTTCTTTTCTGGACCGGAGGTCGAAGATTTACAAAGAATGATTAATGTAGACCGACCACTTCTTGTAGTGCAAAGCACAGGAGGATCAAATCCCGGTGCAGTTAGTTGGACCAGAAATCCACCAACAACAGAATTGGATGATTTTCTTTCTAAGTTTAGTGATTCCCATTACATCCTACATTTATGCCAACCTCAAACCCCGGGGTTAAAGTCAGTAAACCAAAGAATGGAGGGGATGTCTAGAAGACAAGCATTGTGTCTTGTGTATTTCGCACAAGAGTTTGTTGGTATAGACTCTTTCGGTCTGCACACCAGGGCAGCAAATCCAAATGCTGGTCCCTCACATTTCTTCCTTTGTTTGCCAGAGGTAAGGAAAAGAGTTGCTTATGAATCAGATGCTATACATTACGTGCCCCTGACAGAGGAAGCATACTCATATCTTGAAAGCAATTGGGCATATTATGCAACCTTATCTAGGTATACACTTGAGGAGGCACCTGAGAATTGCCCAGTGCCTATAGGTGTTAAGTGGTTTGATTATTAAGTTCTACTTAATGTAGTTTGGAAAGCAAGATCTAAACTTGCCAGTGTTGACATTTCGGTGTGTAAAAGACCGTTGGTTGCATAAAAAGATGCAAGTCTTCTTTGAGAAAAATTTGTGTTATACATCAACAATCTTAAAAGACTGTTAGGTGTTGAATCTGAATAACTTACTGTTGCCTCAGTGCCATTGTAATAATTTCTGTATTGGGATGTGTTTTCTCTGTTGTATCCATAGAAACCAACTGAGGTTGCATTTGCTGCATTATAAACACCCGCTAAAGTATCAAGTCTGGTTGCAAGTTGATCTGTTGCATTTCTTGGATTTAAGAATGTATCAAGGATTCCATTATAACCCCATAAAGAATCACTACCCAAAGCACCAGTTTCGAAGTTTGAATACCCGAAAAATCCTTGGGATCCGCTCCATGCTAAATCATTAATTCTTAAACCCCCAAATCCGTCTACACCATTACCCTTAACCCCGCTTGCATTATGAGTTATCCCGCCATTCCAAGTAATTCTATAAGCGGCATCTAGATCTCTTGGGTCTACCAAATTCCATTTGTGTGAGGTTGCGGTTCCACCTACAAAAGGATAAACAGCAACCATTTTGGTCCATAAAGAATTTGCTTTTAGTCCTAGCGTTAAGTTGTTAACAGCGGTAATTTGAGTGGGATCTGTAATACCAGCAGCAGTTAGAAATGCTTGGGCATCGGGATCTATAGCGATTTCACTTGCCTTGCGTGTAGATGTGGTATTGAGATTTAAGTTTAGCATGATTAAATTCCTGGGTAACTGAAATTGTCTGCGTAATAAGTAAGCAGTGCATTTAAATCGGTTGCTGTTATTTCAGTTGCCGATGTTGGATCAAAGAACCAACCAAATGCTGCAAGATCAAAAGAATTGGATTGATTTGCATTTGCACCAGCGTTACCAACATTTAGTGTAGCACCAGTTATGTCAAAACTTCTTACACCAGAAGTATTTGCATCAAAAGTTGCCTTTTCGTAAAGAGCATTATCGTAACTTGAATTTCTGATATAAGACCACATATTGAAGTTTGTAGTTCCAATTGCATTCCCCGAAGTTGTTAAAATTTGATTACCTGTTTCTCTGTTACGACCATACATTTCTTGATTCAACCTGTTCTTAAATAAATTCATATCTGAATTGGGAACATCAGCACCAGTCCAATTCATCAATTGTGTTCCGTCGCTGGATTCATTATTCTTCCAAATCATAAACATGCCGTAGTAATCTCCAGCATCTATAGATCCTGGGTTTGCTGCATTAATCCGAATGTAGTCTTGTTGCACAGCATTATCGGCGGTTCTAAATTCCCATGCTGGTGCTGTAGAAGATCCGTTATGTGTATGACTTGAGGATCCACCTGAACCTCCAGTCAAAAAAGATGCTGTTGTTCCATTGCCTGAAAGGTCGATTAATTCAGAAGAATAATCCGCCGAATAAAAGGCAACAAACTTTTGTGCAACAGCAAGAGGTCCTGCCCAGGGGGTTGGTCCTCCTCCGGCACCTCTTCCAGAACTTGTTGTATTGAGGTTAAGGTTTAACATAATTAATAAAGAGCGTAAGCGGTCCCTGCAGATACGGAAGTTACATTGCTTACTCTGATTGGCTGGTATCCAGCTGGAAGACTAACTGTTAGTGTTTGTCCACCTGCCGTAGTCAAAGCTACTGAGGCTGCATCAGTCAAAAGCAATGAATAATTTCCTACCCCTGTCAAAGTTCCAGAAGTTGCTCCTGGTGTAATGACTTGGATATTCTGAGAACTTGCATACTGTAGGGCTTGAGCCATCGCTTGTGTATAGCTAACTGAATCCCAAGTGCTTAGTGAATCTGGTGAAGTTATCATATTCTTTTTTTATTTGTGTTTTTAGTAAACTATTTTTAAGTCTCCTGTTGCTGTTTTATACACCATACCGCCGGTCAATCCAGCAGTTAAGGCTGCTGCATTATCAGCATGAGTTGGTGCGGTTTCTATGTATAAACCATTTACGTGTGCATGGTCTGTAGCAACTGATGTTATTCCAGAACCAATTACATAAGAGTTAGTGTGATTTATGGTATTAAGTTCACCTAAAACTCCTGTGCAAGTAGCAAATAAATTGTTGTCATAACCAAGAGAGTATGTTCTTGGTGCTGAATAACAGTTGCTAAATCCAATATGGAAAGAACAGTTAGCATTGTTACATCCTGTATTGTTGTTTCTTCCGATCAGAACCGAAGTATCTCCTCCTTGGTTTCCGTTGTTTGAACCAAAATGGAAGTGATAGTTACCACCTTGGTTATAGTTGTTCTCTCCAATAACAATGGAATTACTACCGTTAGAGAAGTTGTTAGATCCAGCAGACAATACGATAATGTTATTACCGTTACCCAATCCGTTGTTATCCCCGGAATTCATCAGGATGGAATTGTTGTTGTTGGCAGTAAATCCTAATGGTCTTGTTGAAAATACAATGTTTCTTGCTCTGTATGAACCAACTTGAATGCAAGTTCCAAATGTGATGTTGTTGTTTGCACCGATTTGTTCGTATGTGTCCCGACCAATTAAAACTGTATTATCTCCTATAGCACGGGTATTATGTCCTATCGCTATAGAGCAGTTACCGGTTGAACATGAGTCTCTACCGATTGTAATTGCAGAATTACCACTTGCAGTGGATTGGCCGATTGCTACAGCATTTGGTCCATCAGATGTAGCATATACACCAATTGCAATTGATCTATCGCATGCTGCCAATGTTTGAACTCCCAATGCAATACCCCCTGTCCCTGTAGAAAGAACATTACCATTGAAAGTAAAAGATCTTTCTCCTAGAGCAGAACCATTTATGGCAATGGAACCACAATGTGCTGCTGCGTTTCCAATGGCAACTTCACTTACTCCAGCAATATTGTTTAGTGTTCTTGCATTTGTTCCTAAAGCAATACCGTAATCTGTTGATGCAGATGCACCCGATCCGATTGCTATACTTTCAACTCCAGATGCTGTTGGCACTGTTGAGGTTAAATCAGATCTCATTGAATCTGTTCCAGTTCCAGCAACCAAACCTGCTGTTGCTCCTGCTGGACTGATACCTGAGGTTCCTGAACTTCCATTCGCTCCTGTTGCTCCTGTAATGCTGACCCCTGATGTTCCTGATGAACCCGAAGTGCCTGAACTTCCGCTTGTTCCGCTAACTGCTGTTTCACCAGTGGCTATAGCTTGTATATAAATTTCTGGAACATCAGTGTTGAAAGTTGCAGAATAATCTATATTTACCCTAAATCCAGAAGCTGTTTTACTTGTAATTGTCCAATAATTACCAGTGCTGGTTAAATCAAACCATTGGTCGTCAGGACCTGTTGTAGTTCCATCTTGCCATTGTATATCAATAGAATAATCTGCAGAAGAAAATGGCTGTGTAAAAACAACATCATAATACCATGCTGTTCCAGATGGGGGAGAAACTTGAGTAAAGTCTGAACCTGCCAATTTATAATTTTTAGCAGAAAGACCTAACGGGGTAATACCCGAAGTTCCACTTGAACCGGCTGCTCCTGTTGCTCCTGTAATACTGACCCCTGACGTCCCTGACGAACCCGATGTGCCAGAGCTTCCGTCATTTCCGTTGTAAGCAATCTGACTTACGTTTACCCAAACAGATGCTGAGTTTGGAATACCAACACCAGTTTTAGCTTGTAGAGTAACTGCCAGGTTGGTTGTTTGCCAGTAAATCTCTATAGTGTCTCCATCGTTTACTGCCTGACCTAAAAATTCAAAACTAACCAATCTCTCTGTTGGCACACCAGCAGATTTACGTGCTGCAATTGACATAGTGTGTGAGGAGTTTGGAAAGTCTGAACCGTTATACTTTAACCAGAATGTAATATCCTGAGCATTACCATCAAGGTTGGATGCAAGTGTGTTAACTACCATTTTGTAGTAACCCTTTTTAGAAATGGTAACTGTTCCACCTGATTGGGTAACCCCATTATTGATAGAGGTAGAATTTAAGGTTACTTTGGTTGGTGTATTAATGGTTGCAACCGATTGGTCTGCTGTGCTATAAAAAGAACCGAAATATCCGGTTGCTCCACCAGCACCATCGACACCAGATGTGCCTGAACTTCCGTCTGCTCCCGCTGCTCCAGTAACACCATTAATGCCTGATGTGCCCGAAGATCCGCTGCTACCTTGTAAACTAACAGTAACACCGGTGTCTTTAGTGATATAAAAATTGTCGTCGTTTTTAGCCCACAGGGTTGAATATCCACTTGGTGGAGTTGAAGGTCCTGTTGCGGACTGTAACATTCTAATACTGGCTGTGCTCATATCGGTGTATTTCTTATTTAAATATGTTTAATCCTTACTTTTCTGGGTTTCTATTTTGTAATTCTTTAACTATTTTTATTCCAGTTAAGACAATCATAAGCGCACTTAGCGATATCTTTAGAAACATATCCACGTTCATAGAGGTTATAGCTAGAACTGTGATATTAGCGGGGATAAGCCTTTCATGGGCTATCACGTTTCCTAAAATAGTTAAAAAATTTGTCATGATCCAGATGAGGGTAGATTGTCTTGGTATTTCCAATATTCTTTAGATCCATAAGGAAACCCTTTCAAATAAATCGAAGAATACCAAGGTGTTCTTTTATCAGGTGCGATAGTTCTATCGTCGTTGTAGTTTGGATTGGTGTATTCCGGTAATTCACCAAGTTTGGAGAACTGCGAACAATAGTCTCTCATTCTTACTAACCAATATTCACCCATATCCTCATTACGCCCAACCATATACTTGATGGTGTCTAAGTCTAGTGGTTGTGAATTTTCGTTGCTGAACTGTAAAGCCCCTTTGGTAGTTAACTTGTATGAAACAGTTAGGAATGCTTCCGCTGTAGCAAAGAAGATAATAGATTGCTGTAGTTCGTTATCCAACAGGTTTTTATAAACAGAATTAGCAGAATCGGTAATGGTTCCATTTATAATTAGGTTTTCAATTTTGTCGTAAAGATCCGAACCAAGCACACCTAAACATTTGGTGCGTTGCACTTTTAGAATTGCATTACGCAAGAATGCAGTATCTACATTTTCCAGAATATCCGAATTCTGTTTTAGTTTAGCCTCTGATATAAATAGAACTTGATTCATCGTTATCCGTTATTTTCTGCATCTATATTGGTTTCTGTAATTGACTCTTGGGTTGCAGTTAATGGGTCGTAGCCAATTAGGTCTCTCATTTCATCCTGAGTAAGTATGTCTTTCATAATGGATTCTGAGAATGCGTAGTTAATTGGTGGCAGATTTTCAAAATCAGGAGTGAAAGGTAGTTTAAGCAATCTTTGTAGAGTTTCCCCGAACATCTTTTGTGCTGGTTCAATCTCTGTATTAAGCATAAGCTCGTATGCTTCTATAAGTTCTGTTCTGCCACCCAATGCTCCTGGTGTAGCAACTCCAAATAGGATTGGATTCGTTGCCTGGTGCCCCACAAGAATTTGATTACGCACAATTTCCATAAAGTCATTATACTTTGTATCGGAATCGTTTGTAGCGATGGGCTCTAATTGCACACCTTGTTCACCGTTAGAGAAAATCAAAAACATCTCCCCGCTATTGGTACTTCCTGCGTATTGTCTTTTTAGTTGTCCGTAGATGTAATCCCTTTCCTCTTGGGTTTCAGGCATATCGTTAATGATGATCGACATACTTGGAGCAAAGCCATTACGAACAGAGTTTAATTTCCAATTGCTAAGCTCATAATCAAGAGCAATATAGTTAATTGCTCCCCAATAGACGGGTTTAGAATAATAGTTAAATCCAGAGGAGTAAGGATGGTAAACAAAAATTTGTGAACCCTCTGGTTTACGTGGGTCGTAAGCATCTAATTCTACAATTTTATTTTCATGTTTTCTTGTGTTGTTCCAATCATTTGAATAGAACCAAGAATCTATACGACCAAACTCGTTCTTTTTGCCTGCACGTAATTTAGACATGTCTACGTGCTCTGCATGTGCAATGCTTTGTCCATCATTAGACCACACCACGTTAAGCGCCCACATGTTGTATAACCAATAGTCATCAATAATTGCTTTCAGTGTTTGCTCTTGTCCTAAATGGAACTGTTCAATGTTTTGTCCTTCTGCTAATCCAGTGCCGTAGGTGTAAAGATTTTTTCTTTGTAGCACTGCGTTGTGCACTGCTGAATTATCCCTCAAGTCAATAAGAAAATCGGACATCTTATTGTCCGATCCCCAAGAGATGTATTTCTTCCCAACAACCTGAAATTCCTTCCATTCTGGGATGTTTAGCTCTTCCTTGCTGAAGGAATAAATCGTTTGTTTGTCGTTATTCATCATATACGTAATATGTTGGTGCTTGGTCGTAAGTGTATACGTTATTATATACCGTTCCATCTACTCTTGCTTTTCCTACCCATATGACTTGTTGGGTTGGTGCCGCAGCCTCAAAGATAGCTTCAGCATTGACGGTGAATTCTGCATCCAATTCCAATGGATCACAATCGAAGTAGGTGAGAACATCTACAGATTCTGGTGTAGACACTATACAGTCTGCGGTTGCTCCAACTGCTTGTAATATTTCTGCCTTATAGCCACCTTGCTCAAGAGTGCTAGGGTTTATAGTAAAGGTATAATAGTCTGAAGATGTAGATGTATTGGTAAGTGTGAAGTTATCAACAGAAAAATCATCCAGTTTAGTTAGTTTTAGAGACAAAGCAGGGTTATCACGAGTCTCTTTATCCCTTAAAACTATGCTAAAGGTCCCTGAACTCTGGGTGTTATCGAAGACTATCATACATCTAAATATGTTTTGTTGGGGTATTTCTTAAAAACTAAAAAAAACTCACCACCCGAAGGTAGTGAGTTCTTAGTTGTTTGGTTTAGGATACTGTTGAATTGATCAAGTCAGTCCATCCAGTTGATGCTATGAAAGCAGCGTCAAGTGTCAATGGAGGATCTTGCTCAACTCCACGGAATTCAAGTGATGCACCGTTTCTGTCTCCAGAAGCTACACCTGAACCACCTTCACCACCGTTGATGTCAAGACCACCAGATTCTCCTAAATAAACGTATTCACCAGTCTTCATTTTAACCACGGCTACGAGGTTATTTTCAGACAAAGTTTTGATAACGTATCTAAGAGTTGGGTTATAGTCGGTAAAGACTACGGTAAGAAGAGTCTCATAAAATAGAGATCCGTTCTGAACGTTTGCATTTGGGGTTGCTGTGAAGCTTGAAGTTTCGGTGATTTGCTTAAATTCGAAAAAACAGCCCGTTGAACCCGCCGTCATTGAGTTGATAGCTTCATCAGAAGTACCAGCTCCAGTAACTCCAACAGCAGTAATATTCTCAGAATTCGAAAAATATACGGTTTCGACACCTCCGATAATTTTACAAGCTGCTGCTGCGTTACGACCTGTGGTTAAATTGCTACATGCCATGTTATTGTCGTTTTAATTTTTTTTTAAAAGTCCCCCAGTTTTACCCGGGGGACACGAAAGGTTTTACTTCTTTTTCTTAGAAGTTTGTTACCGCGTATAGTCCGAACAAGTGAGCAGCGCCCATTTTGTAGCGACTGATGAAGCGAACTTCGTCGTTATCTCTTGAGTAGAAAATCTCGAAGTTAGAGTAATCAGATACAAGATCCGTACCCCAGTAGATGTAACGAGTATCTACCAATGCTACTGCATCGTTAGAGTTAACTGCCAAGTTGTGTGAACTTGAACCTTGTAGTCCGTAAGTTCTTACGATTCTTACGTTTGATCCTGGGAATACGAATTCGCCACCTACTAAGGTATCTGGAGCTACGTGGAAGTAGTTACCTGCGAATAGAGCGTCAACCAAGATTTGGTAGTAAGCTGGAGACACGAACATTACTCTTGAATCAGAGTCTGCAACGTCAACATCTTGTGCTGCGATCATCTCTTGTACTGAAGCGATAATGTTAGAAGAGTTCCAGTCAGAAGCACCAGTAGCAGCAACTACTCTTGTAGCGTCGCCACCCAAGTCAACGATAAGACCGTCAACCAATGCGTTGTTTCCTGAACCGTTTGAAATATCACCTTGCCAGTATTGCTTAGCGATTACTTTAGAAAGAGACTTAGCTTTTTCTTCGCTCAAATACTGCTCGAAAGGAACTTCAGTTAGGATTGAACCTGGGTTCAAAGCCAACTGGGTGTATTTAGACTCAAGAGCGTATGAGTCTAAAATCTCATTTACCTTACACTTGTCAACTGAAAGAGTTACTTTACCAAGTGTGGTAGAACCTGAAGCACCGAAACCAGCAGATCCAGTTTGTACTTTTAGGTCTGATTCGATAGTGTGAATATCTTCAGCTGATTTTACACCAGGCATTACCTGAACGTAAGAAGCTGTTGGGTCAGCCAAAATTGCCTTAGAGATAAGGTCAAGAGACTGCTGATTTGTGTAGTCTGCCAATCCAGAAACTACGTAATTGAAGTCAAATGATTTTTTCATGATTTCTGTTTAGTATTTTATTAGTTGTTATTGCGTAGAGCTTTGATGGCTTCAATACGAGCAGACATTAAGTCTACTGGTCCTTCAGCTGCAAACGCTGTTTGTGAAATAGATTTTTCAGAAGGGGCTTTCTTAAACTCTTCAAAGTTCTTAGAAAATTCTTCTTGTGACTTAGCCATTTCAATAAGAATGCTAGACATCTCGTCCATTTTCTTTTTCATGTCCATAGTTGCTTCTGCAACTTTGTCTTCTACGATAGACACGATTTCTTCGGCGATAGCTTGTGCATCTTCAGGAGTTACGTCAGCAGGAGTTGCCTCGTCGATAGCATCTTTAGCCTCTTCAACGATTTCTTCTCTTACTTCACCAACTTGATCAGCAGCTTCTTCGTCCATTTCTTCTGCAACGGGTGCATCGGATTCTTTGATCTCTAACACTTTACCTTCAGCGTCCAGAACAATAGTTCGTCCATCCTTGAGAGTATGCTCCCCTTCGGGGCCCGGCATCTTTCCATCAGGAGTATCAACGAGAACCATTGAACCAACCTCTAAAGTTTCAGAGTCAGTTTCGATCATTCCTCCGTCCATCAATTCTAGCATCTCAAACTTGTAAGATGCAAGAACCTCTTTAATCTTCGATAGAATGTTCATCTTAGTTGAATAATTATTTTTGTGTTTGTTAAGGTAAATATGAAAACGTGAATTTTTTCCCTTTTTAGGGTGGTGTGTCTGATGTCCCTTCGATTCGGCTTGGTCTAATCCATTCAAGCTTACCCTCGAGGATAAAGCCAATCACGCCTCTAATCCTGTCTTCAGTGTAGACCTTATACCAGTTGTTTTGGAATAAGATCCATTTGTTATTGTATGATTGTGTTGGTTTCTTACAGTTGCACATTCTTCAGTATAGAATCAGCTTTGCGACCTACATATTCACCAGATGGTGTCCAGTTGCCTTCTGCATTTTCTGTGTAGATCTCTATAATGTAACCTGGGTTATCTGGTGTTCCGCTTACTTCAAAGTCTCTACCTGGCACCTTTTTAGAACCTTCACGAACTATTTCACGAATACGGCCTCTAGGATTCTGGTCTGCTGTTTTCCAGCTTACCTCA
>Ga0208645_1000389_pt1 | contig 48930 bp, 50 predicted proteins | sample VirMetDEL_Sep_01_FD_184519 | JGI IMG/M metagenome (GOLD analysis project Ga0208645, IMG submission 184519) | Aqueous microbial communities from the Delaware River and Bay under freshwater to marine salinity gradient to study organic matter... | ecosystem: Environmental > Aquatic > Marine >... | reverse complement strand
AAGGGCAGGGGGTAGCAGGGGAATTACGCGCCGGTTACGAGTCTTAGCCGCTTCGCCTGAGACGGTGATTTGTTCCCGTTCTAGGTCAATGTCTTTTTCACTCAGCCGGGCGCATTCTTCGGGGCGGATGCCTTGGAACAGGGCAAGGGCAAAGTAGGGGAGAAGCCCCGGATCGGTCTCTCTGGCTGTCCAGATCAAGTTTTGGCATTGTTTGACGGTCAGGATCTCAGGGTCTGCCTGATCAAGCCGGACCGTTTCAATTCGCTCGAAAGGGTTTTGGTTGATGTATCCTTGGCGTTTAGCCCAAGAAAACAGGACTGAAACCCGGCCTTGCATTGTTTTTCGAGTGGCAAGGCTTTGGAACTTCTCAAGCCACGCTTGAACCTCGATGTGGCTAATGTGGGAGATGGGTTTTTGTCCAATCTCATCGACAAAACGTCGAAAGGTTCGATTGATTTCTGCCTCATATTTAGGGCGAAGACCCGTTTTCGATTTATTGGCAAGAAACTCTTTAATTGCCTCGGGCAGCAGGAGCCCGGACTTGCCAAGATAGTTCGAGCGGTAAGTGTCCCAGACCTCCTTAAGGGTAAGCCCACATGATCGGATCTCGGCCAAGACTTCGAGGATTGTCCATTTGGTTCGCGGCTCAAGCCCGGCCCATTGATTGCCAAGATGCCGCCTTTGGTCCTCAAACTCGCGCAAGGTTTCCCGGGCTCTTCGGAGGCTTGGTTCGTAGCGGCGGCGCTTTTTTCCTGCCACGATTCCAAAGTCGATTTCAAAGCAGGGTTTGCCGTTTTTGATGATGGGTCGGATTTTGGCCATATCGGGTCAGATTTAGCGTCAATCTAGCGTCATTTGTAAAGCACTTTAAAGCCATTTAGACACACGAGAACCACTGTAAACAGGGTTTAGAAAAAGGCGCATTTCACCCGCATAAGTTGTTGATTACGAGTGAAAAGCCTTGAAGGAGAGGGTGGTGGAGCCGAGGGGAGTCGAACCCCTGACCCCCACAATGCCATTGTGGGACGCACATTTATAAAGTGTTGAACAGCAACATGCTAAAATGGTGTCAAAAACGTGGTGGCATCGGGGCGGCACTTTAAAACACCCTTGGTCGCCACTATTTTACCACCTTCCGACAGGGCAACTCCAAGCCCGCATTCGGGACTTCCACTTGAGAAAACAACCGCACTGTGAACACCTGTTTTGATCCTTTAAATAGTGTTCGCAATCCCTGCATATCTTCAGCCTCCGGGCTTGCTCTTCCTCGCTTGCCGGCTTGAAACCATTCTTGATCAACTCGCCGGCCGCTTTGATCGCGTTACCTGCCATTGTCCGGGCTCCGGGCAACTCTTTGTCGGGCTTGCCTTGTTTTGGCTCCGTGTCCGGCCTTATGGGGCTCGGGCTAATTCCTCGAGCTTGGGTCAATCGCCTAGCCGATCGAGTTTGTATAGATTTCATTTTGCCGGTTTCGTGTCTCAAACAATATTGTCGCAAAATCGTTTGCAACCGGGGTCGCACTTCCAATTGATGTCGAGACGCTCCGAGTGTAGGTCGTGCCGTTTTTCTCAACTTGCGGGTGAGCGATGTCCATCGAGCTGATCGTCGTCGATGTGATACCATACATTGTCACCGTGTCATCGTATCCAAAGCTCTCGTCATTCGTTGCTGAGTCAAAAGCCCGAACAGAGTAATCATAAGACGCCCCACTCGGGGTCGTTCCCGTGAAGATGTAGCTCGGAACATTGTCTGTGAAACTGGTCGAGGTGTCGTCATAGATTAAAAAATACGTCCCGCCGACCGCATTGTTCCGGCGATACACACGATATGAGGTTGCCCCTGATACGGACGACCACGAAATATCGACTTCGTTGATACCTGCGGAGAATGTTACGGTTGAGGGGTCAGAAATTGGCATGACTACACAAGAGGGATCTGAACAAAAGCTTCAACGCTATCCCAAGAAATGGCCCTTTCACTGTCCCATCCTTCCCCATAAACGTTGATTCCATAACTCGAAGGCAACCAAGTATCAACATGATCAGCCCCGTCAATATGGGGAGCTTCCAGTGTTCCAGATTTGGTCAAAATGCAATCTTGAACCGTTGTGGTGGACGGAACCCAGTCTTGGCACTGTCCGCCGATCTTATAGTCGTCTTGGTTGGTTGAATTGCCATTTGCGGCCCACCCGGGGCAAGTCGCCGAGCCCCGACTGTGAACTTTCCGCATCACATATTCAGCGGCAGTAAACCCCGCGCCCCCATCATTGATGACCAAGCTTCGAAGGTCTACCGGCAGGGCGTATTCACTAAATTCGGCAAATCGAATTTGATATTCCCAATTTTGGGCAAACGTTCGAAGCGCACAATTTCCGCCGGCGTCCTCTGTAATCCTCGAATTTTTTGATGCAACCACGGCGTCGGGTGGCACTGATTCTTGCCACGACCCAACAGTGTCGGGGGTATCTGTCGCAATGTTGATCTGAGGTCCGGTCACATTATCGGCCCAAACTGCGCCAGTTGCGCAATCAAGCGTCGACTGATTGGTTTGAACCCCTCCAAATGCTTGATATTTGTAGTAGTTTTTTGACCTAAATCGTATCCGAATCGGTAAATAAAGGCGGGCTCGGTAAAGCAAATTGACAGCCCGGGCGATCTGGTTGTAATGCTCGGCGTATGTGTAAACGTTGGGGAGAGGTCCAAACATTTTGGGATTGTCCGACCTGACGGAAAGCGGGACAATTCTCGGCCACCGATTTGAGTTTGCAGCATTAAAAAGGTTTTCGTAGGTGAAATCGAACAGCCTCTTGTTGTAACACTCAATCAGCCCGGTTGCCGGGTTGGTATATGAACGCAAGGCATTGGTTGATGTTGGGTCCGTGTAGCCCTCACAAATTGCGCGGAGAATGAAATCCATCCACAAGATTTCTGAACTTTCAATCCGAGTATCGGTTGAGTCGTAGTCAGTGTTTCCGTCTTCATATGCCTTTTTGACCTGTCGTGTAAAATAAAACCTCGGAATACAAGACCCGTAAAGGTCAGCAACCCAGCTCGACGCCCCAACAGTCGGAGCATCGGGGGCAGTGTCTCCAATTCGTTGCGCGCAATTTGTGCCGCTCGCTTGAAACTCAAGGTAATCGATCAGGGTGTTTTCATCAGTCCTCGGCCCGCTTTCGCTTGCGACGTAATTTTGCCAGCCTGTTGCGCTTCCACTGTTGTTTGAAATGCTGGATGGAGCGTTGGAGTTATGACTCAGACGACCTGTCAGTGTGACTTTGACAAGCGAGCCATCAAAAACAACAGACTCAACTTCATAGTCAGGGGTGTAAATTTGGCAGCTTTTCCAATGATCAATTTGACCCGAGCAAGCCGATTCTGAAGGGTTTGTTTCGCAAGCGGCGTCGTTTTCTTGATCAATCAGCGTTCCGCTTCCAGACAAAATCGATGGAGTGTGGGTTCCCAGACCGTAGCGATACCCCGGAGGTGATTCCGGCTTAATTAATGGCCTTGTCGGAACGATTGCAACATGCCGGCCCATTTCCTTGCCATTTGCATCGGTTGGATCCGTCCATTGCTGAGAGTAAAACACGCAACGGTCGAGCCCGAATCCCAATTGATCAGCGTATGCGGTGAGCTTGTATATGGAATCATTCGGGTGATAGGTCGCCGAGCTAATGAACATCGTCCAATTGTTATCATATCCATTTTGTCCCGCCGTTGAAATGATCCCATCATATTCGCGAACTATCTCATCACCGGCGCTTTTGGTGTATGTGTCAACACCCGCTGCCCCGGTAAATGTTGAACCAACACCGTATGAATTGCCATCGTATGAAATGCCAGTTGTGCCGCTTTCAACAATATATTCAACGTTGTGGCGGATTTCGCCGCTTTGAATTATGTGCTGGCTTGGCGCTATTCCCTCCCAAGCGTATGCGTCCGAATCGCCTCTTGAGTTTTGGGTAAAGTAGAGAACGCTTTTTCCGTTTTCGAGTGCGTATCCGCTGAACTGATTTCGTTCAATGACCCTCGTCCTGTCGTGAACAACTTTTCGAATTGTTTCGTAAACAGGATTTCTGTTGATGTGAGCCAGTTCGTCCCGGGCGCTTCCTTGGTTTTGGTTTATGATTGCGCCGTGTCGAAAATAGGCATCGGAAATGTTTTTCGGCTCTTGGGTGTTTTCGCCTCTCCCGTCATACCCTGTCGTATTTGTTGAGCCCATTCGAAGGACAGCATAGGCATCCTCGTTTGAAGGCTTCATTTCAAGTTGCTCAAGAATCTCGCAATATGCTGATTCAGTCGAACCCATTGATTGAGCGCATTTAATCTTGATTGACCCAGCAACAGGAATCTCAAAGAACAGACTTTGACTTGTTGTTGTTCCGTCGACTATTACCGAACCTTTGTCGACCCCATCCACTTCAATTGTGAAGGTTTTTGATTGGGTCAAACTGTCGCCGATTGCGATGAACCCCGAGCAAACGAACCCGGTATGGATCGAGTAAGATGTTGCCGGAGATCCGCCCGGATCAATGACTCCATAGCCAGCATTTGTCGAACTCAGGAAATCATATTGTTTGTAATCGTGAGCATATACGCCGGAACCCGGGCTCGTCTCTGTTCCGTAAGCTGGAGCAAGGTAATACTGAGTCGAAAAAAACTTTTGGAAGTCAAATGCGGTGTCTTCAACAAAGTATGAATCAAGCCCTCTTTCGTAAGTATTGCCCTTGAAATCGTTAATATAGAAGTTCAGAGCCCGGCTCAATTGATCACCATCGGTCCGTTGCAAAAACGCGTCATCCGTTGAACCGTTAAATGGACCCTCGATGTAATCCTCGAAGGGCAACAACGTGAAAGTGTTGTCAAAGTGCTGAAGAATGTAATGCTTGCCGCCTTTGCCCCAACCATAAACACCTTTTGAAGTGTTCGGGCATGAACCGGAACCACTACCGTCGGGACATGATGAATATATGCAAGTCGAAGAGTCGGAAAGCTTTTGAAACTTGATGTCTTTATCAGTTAAAAATTCATCACTTGCGCAAACGCCGTTGACTCCTCCTTGCGGCAAAAAGCCTCCATATCCTTTGTGATAAAAACCGCCAAAACGAAAAAACAAATGATGTTGCGCCGCGTAAAGCGCGTTCGCTTGTGACGTCAAGACCCCTGTCGGATCTGTTTCTCCGCGTTGTGCTTTGCCGACTTCCCATTTTTCGGCGTCGGTAGAAGGTGCGCCGGGGTTGTGAAGCTTGATCCCGGTATCGAGGATCGAATCCCAATTCAATCGGTCGGGCTCATTGTAAACCCCTGCCGATTCGTTGCCAAAAACAAACGCATTGATTGGGTTTTGAACGTTAGCCCCTGAAGCTGTCCCAGCATCGGTGACGGGATAGTCGGAATTGCTCGCCGGCGTGACATGTGAATAGAAGGTTTGCCATTCGTCTTCCGCTGGGAAAGTGTTTGAATCTGCCGGGTTTCGCAGATTGCGAAACATTGAATGGATATACCACGCTATGCGATAGCTCGGATCCCCAACCCCGGATTTTATTCGGGAATTAAATGCCGAAGCGAGCTTGTTCCAGTGTGCCGACGTTATTACATCGCCGGCGTTGACTTGCGGAACGTTTGGAAACTGAAGCGCCACATCTAAAAGCTAGACGATGCTGTATCGCTTGACAACTAGCAGGTGTCCGCCGGTTGCGCTTGCATCGATGTTAATGTTGCCGCTCGAATCTTTGTATCTGCTGTCGGCTGGGAATATAAATTTTTCGCCGGCAGGAACAGAAAAACTTTTGTCGTTGAATGTGATTCCAAGATTTGCGTATTCCTCCGGCTCGGCCAAAACTATCGTAAATGTGATCGCCCCGGATGTGTCGTTTTTAATGACGAAAAATTCAGTGTTTGCAAATGAAAACGATTTTCCGTTGTTTGTGCCTGACAGGTTGAAAAGCTTGTATTTGCTGTCGACGTTTCCGAGAACACTGTTCCCGGCGTCAAGCATGAGTCCATAAGGGGCTTGGTTTGCGTCTGACAGGTCGACCATCTCGGTCGTTGAGATCGTGGTTCTAGCCATTTAAATTTTGTTTAGAATGTTTCTGATGATGCCCCAAGTCCCGTTGCTTTTCTGAAGGATCTTTTGACTGTTTTTAATGGATTGCAAACCATCCTTGAGATCACTTTTTGCAAGTTCTGCTTTTAACGCTTGCCCGAACTCAACTGCGTCGACTGCTGCCTTTTTGAACTGTCGAGACTTTACAAGTCCGAAGATGCTAAGAGCCCCCAAGAGGGCAGAGCTGACAAAACCTCCAATTGGTTGAGGTGCAACCTGTCCACCAAAACCAATTGCGGCCTTGATGCCGGGCCGGGCAACGAAGTTTGTCACACTGTGTTGAACACCGTTTGCGTCGACTTCTGTTGTGACTTCTGCCGTGTATATCTTGTCGGAAATGTTTTCCAAAGTCCCGCAACCAGAAAGCACAAAAATTGCACTAGCGAGAAACCCAATCTCAATTGCTGTTTTCATCGTCTTTGTTGTTTATGTAGAGCCGCCACGCTGAAAGCGCCTTTGCTAACATATAAGCAAGAGTGCAAGCGGCGATTGATATTCTCAGAAACTCATTCAACCCGGTGGCCGTGATTCCAAAACCAAACAACCCAATGGATGCGACCCTTGCGTTCTCTGCCCAATGAGACCCCATTTATTGTTTCCCTTATGCCCAAACTCGGCGAGGAGTCGCTGGTGTTGGTGTAACTACAAACGCGTCGAGATGAGTGCTGTCCTCGCCATCTAGGCAGCGAATATTGCAATGCCAGCCCGGTTGAGCCACTGGAGCTTCTAGCTCATTGCCCTCACTATCCCAAGAGCCACCAGTGTAGATCACACCGAGTGTGTCGATGTTGCGGAATTTAGGACGGTGCTCCCACTCAGTCTCCACTGGGTTCTCTGGGTCAGTCCTGTCCCAAGCGATGGCGACTTTGTCATAGAGGTAGGTCTGAGCCTGTTGCTCATCGTCGAATTTGAGCATTAGATCGGTATAGTGCATATCGAATGATTGAGTGTCTGTTGTTAGAATCAGGACGTGAGAGAAACCAAGTTCTCATCTGATAGGGCTTCTCCGTAGAGGGCCACCCGCTTGACGTGGCCGTTCATCTGGTAGGCAGTGCCTGAGTCTAAGTTGCCAACGTAAACCGTAGCCCCGTTTAGGTCTGGTAGCGGTTGGCTTGTGTCGGTCAAAACAGTTCGTCCGTTGATACTTCCGCTCAAGCTGTCGGTGGTTAAGCTCAACGCAGTTTTGCCATCATACCACGATGACTCCTCCAAGCTGCTGGAAACACCTCCACCGCTTACGAGTGCTATGCGTTTGTTAGTTCGACGAGTCCAAACACCGATTCGGTTGTCATCGTCTTTGTGAACCCCAAGCAGAACTTGACCTCCTCCAGTGTTCTCGCCCTGAGCAGTTCCTTCGCAGAACAAACTCACAGGCCCGCCAGTGTAACCAATGTCAGCGGTGGCAACAGATAACGACTCAGCCGCTCTAGTCGCGGGGCTGCTGCTGGTTCCGGTGTCCACCAGCGAGCTGGCAAAGCTGGATGCTTCCCACTGTGCGCCCCAGAGTAGAATTCCCCGATAGCTGTCGCCCGTGGCTGTCACTGTTGTGCTGCTTGACTCAGAGAAATAAATCGCACACGTTGCATTGCTCACGGTCGCATTTGCCGTTGCGGTGACTGATATGCGATACCATTCGTTACCGACCGGCTCGATACTCGCACCCAACCCTCCGGCGTTGGAAACAATTGTTCCGTTAGACAAATCAAAAGTAACCAGATTGCTGGCGAATCCAGTGTTTGGTCTCAAAGTAACGTAGTTTAGACCAGCGGCTTTAACGTATTGACTGATGGTGTAGGTAGTGCCGCTGGTAACACTCATATACTGGAATACATAATGTGTATTTGCGTCATCACCGTTTAGGGTCACTAAATCTGCTGTGAGTGTGCCAGCCGGTGAGATTGCTGCATTTGATTGAACTAATCGCCTCGCCCCTGACCAGTTGTATTGGTCGCTGCCGTATGGGTAGAGGTTGGTGCTTTGCCCCTCAATGAGAATGCCCATAGATTGCCCATCTGTTGTGTGGTCAAACCTCCCGATGTTGTTTGATTTGCTTACCAAACTAGGGGCATAGGCCCGATGAATTTGGGTTGTGGTGGCGTTGTAGTCCGTGGCCCCAGTGGTGGTCAGGCTGGCAAACGCAATGTCGATGGAGCTGGTGTTGTCACCAGTGTAGGGAGTAACACCGTACGCGTCCAACGAAGTAGCGGTTGAGTTCTGGCTAACGTGAATCCCCGCAAACGTAATGTTGCCAGTTGCTTTAATTGTGCATTTATAAAACCCGTTACCGCTTGCGGTCTGGGTTGCGGTGACATTAGTGAAGCCTGAACTCGGCCCGCTTGCTGTCGACGGCGCAGAGCCAGCCAAATCAAAAACCGCCGTCTCGTAGTTGTTGGGTGCTGCGTAAAATCGTAGCTGTAAATATCGACTTCCCGTGTTTTGTTTTCCGTAGACAGTTAATGACCAGCTTTCATTGCCACTAACATTCTGATAAACATTGTGGTATTGCGAGGATGTGTTTTCGAGAAACGTATACGCATTTGAGCCGCCAGCGGGGTCAAGTTGTCCCGCCGTTTTTGTTACTCCACCACCACTCCAAGCGGCATTGTCAAACGTGCTGGAATGCGTGAACAGGTTGTCCGAACTCAGGTGCTTAGAACCATCGAACACGTTTGCCGTGCTGGCGCGGGTGAAGCTTAAGCGGTTATCGAGCCTCCCAGCATTGGCGAAATCTGCCATAAACGAGGCGCGTTGAGCGGGGAATGAATCTGAGTAGCTCATGCCAGCCTCCGTTATTCAGTTGGGGTTTCGGTAGCCACTGATTCTGGCTCAGTTGCTGGCAGCGAAGCTTGGTAGGCTGCAATCACTTCATCAGTCCAAGTCGCATTTGCGATGGCAACCACTCGGTCAGCCTGACCAGTGAGGTCGTCGCCGGGGTTCAGAACGTGGCGGTGGAAGCTGGCAGCGATTTCCTGACCGTCTTTGAGAATTTGGTGACGGTCGCGAATTTGGAGAACCCCATTGGCGAGGCACTCAATTTTATCAACTATGGTAAGTTCAGTTAGCATGATGTTTTGTTTTGGTCCGTCCCAGCATCCAGCTGGGGTAAATTTGGCTAGATGGTGGTCTCGTAGGTTGCAGTGATTCGGTAAATTGAATTAGTGGTGTTGATAACATGCAACGCCCCAGTAGATGTTCCGCTCATAAACGAAATCTCATCAGTGCCGTGAGTGTTGATGGCGAAAATTGGTGATGCGTTTACATTGCTGGTCATAGCGACAAACCCACCTCCAATGCCGCTTAATGAGCCGGTGTTGGGGCATTGTGCATTGAACGGCAAACCGTCAATTCTGTTTCCTGTAAAATTGGCAGAGACCCTAAACGTCAGTCGCACCGTGACCACTCTCCCCACTTTGACGTATTGACCATATTGGTGGCTAATTGCTCCAGTTGCATCACCGGCTGTCCCGATAGTGAACGTCCCCTCCTCATAATCGTTGAGCAGACCACCTGACGGTGTGCCAAAGCCACTAGACGTAGACCCGAAATCAATTCCCAAACCTGAGCTGGCGACTAGGTTGCCCGATGCGTTTATTCGCCATCGCTCGGCAGTTGACCCATTGGCTCCAGTCGCAAAAACCAAATCGACACTACTGGCTGATGGACCAAAATGATTGCCAGCCACAAAATGCATTCCACTGTTCTGGGTGACACCACCGCCAGTTGCGGTTGAACTGTCGTAGGCGTCTAGGGTGTATGCGCCTAGGACCTCGCCCTGTATGATGTCCGTTGATGCGTTCCCTCGGACATCAATTCCAACCGTCGAGTCTGTGGGACTGCCCAGTGTAGAGCTGCCCAAAAAGCCTGTTTTTTTGACTTCAAGGGCTTTGGTTGGTGTTCCATTAATGCCAAGCGAGCCTTCAATTTTGTCAGTCACCTCAAGCTGCCCCACTGATATGCCCTCAGCCGATTGGTAGGCCATTGACCCAAGCTGGCCGTTCAGCGGAACCTCGTTAGGCGCAGTGCCTACGTCAGGTATCTCCATGTTCAGCTTGGAGGTGTCCAGGCTGGCGACATCACTCAGGTTGTTTGATTCCTCCAGGTAGGTGCCCGATACGCCAGAGCTGACCTCACTGATGAGATCGGCCTTGGCCATTTTCCTGGTGCCTGCTGTGCTGCCATCAACCGCGATAAAGTCATCGCTATTGAGAGTGGTTGCGGCAGTTGAAATGTCTTTGATGCGTGTATTGGCCATGGTCGTTAATTATCTGAATAGTCTGCTATCACTAGGAACTCGTTAGCCTCGGTAATAAAGTTGTCGCCATCATCGAATGTCAGGAAATACTCATTGACAATGACGTCACTGTTGGTGGTTGGGCTGAACCCAAACCCAGTTCCTAGTCCAGCATTGTTCATGCGTCGTAAGCTGTGATAGCCCCGGTGCTGACAACAATCTGGGTCGCAGAACAGCAACGCCAGGTGCTACCTGCCTGGAGAGATATGTTGGTCAGGGTTCCGGTCAGATTAGGACTAGTGACACTGGTCAAAATTGTAGACGTATGGGCGAAGATGTAGCTAAAGCTGCCGTTGAGCGTTCCTGCCCCGTCCTGGTAGGTCCCAGTGCTGGAGCCAAAGTGACCATCGTCACCCACTCTGACAGTGCGATATTTGTCGTTGTTATCTACTCCGGTAATTAGTGCTGGCATAGTGTGAGCGGGTGTCAGTCACCCAGGTTAAAAAATTAGTAGGTCATTACTTCCAGCCGGGTTGTTTGGCCCTGCTGGGTGTGAAGTTTTAGGAGTTCATGGTCCAGGGCACCTCTTGCGTCTGACTCGGCCACCCTGGCCCTGTCGAGTTCTCCGTTGTGTCGCAGGTAGTCTGCGTAGGCTCCCCTGATCAGGTAGTCAGAGAAGATGCTTGGAACGCTCACAAGCGACCAATAGCTGCCCTGGGTGTATGGGCTGTAATCAGCACCCGATGGGACGTCTTGGGTGGCGATGTAAAAGTTGCCGTGAGTGTTGTCGTATACGTGATCTCCGATCAGGTAGGACTTGCTCTGGCTGTAAAGCTCTCCAGCAAACTCTGGAGCTAACTTTCGGAACAACACATAGACCTGAGTGTGGTTGGCCGAAATCTGAACACCATTCTCCGAGAGATAGAACGCCAGGCTCTGGACGTCAGTGTTGGCCTTGGGCGACTTGTTCCAGACCGTGAACACTTCTGACATCTCGGTCTGGCCCGGTTGATCAAGGGCTATGTAGTTTCCCTCATCTCCCCCGCTCTGGGTGACTGTGCGTTGCTCAGTGGCACAGGTTTCTGGCCACTTGGCAGCCTCCCAACCGAATCGAATGCGACGACTGATCAGGTCCCTGATAAGACGCCACTCAGTTGTGGCTAGGGTGTCGTGATCGATACCAGCCAGGTTGCAGACCTGCTTTAGGACAGTTCTATAGTTGAGTGGCTTATGAGCCATACCCTACCTGAATCTTGCCAGTGCCCTGGGACTTCACTCGAAGTTCAGGGTTGTTCTTGGCCATGTATTTTCGGAACTCAGGGTCCTTCCAGATTTCCCTGCCTTCTCGGCGGGTCCACTCGTTGTAGACCTTGGAGTCAATCTCCATGGTGGCCCTACCAAGGCCTTCGACAGATCGTTTGCCACCTCGGTTTTGTTTGGCGATTTCAGCCTGGCGTTTGATCGCCTCCTCATGACGTTGGTCGTAGGAGTCGATGTGGCGATTGGCGAGCTTCTCGCGAACTTGGTCTGTGATGTCTGCCATAAATTTATTCACCCCGTAGGGAGAGAGGGTTTCCCCTCTCCCCCAGGAGGTGTGTGTTGCGTGACCAGGTGACCCACACCTGGAGTTGTTCTAGAGTTGCTGCAACAACTCTTAGAGAGCAGGGCTGAATTGGCCCAACCCGATTGGGTTGCGAACCTGGAGGGCTGCGCGAGCTTCGATCAGGAAGCGATCACCAGCACCTCGGTCCTCGAATTTCTCGACCGTTGGTTGCTTCTGCATCCGCAGATCAATCTTATCCATATCGAGCAGGTAGCCACGGCCAGCTTCCTGTGCAGAGCCAACTGCTGCGTCCTGGAACCCGATGAAGTTGTCAGCGATGACCTCGATGGTTCCGAAGTCGCCCTCGAAGATCGTGGTAGAGTTCGTGACCTTCTTGCTGTCACCGTCGATGTTGAAATTGCGAGCGGTGTAGCCAGCAGTTGCAATCGTGCGGGTGAAGTCTGTGAAGGCACGACGCAGGGTTGCGTCGCAGAACAACTTGTAGTCGCCCATCATGCCAGTGGCACTCCAGATGGTCTGGAGAAGAGCCTGAATGTCAGACTCGGTGATGGAAGCGGTTGCGGTTCCGATGATCTGACCAGCAGCAGGACGGAAGGCGGCAGGCACTGCAAGCAGAGACTGTCCACCAACAGAACCAGCACCAGCAACAGTCAGGTTTGCGGTGTCACGTATCCAGACGCCAAGACCACGGGTCAAGTAAGCGTTGGAGCCGTTGTCAACCTGGTGTTCCTGATCGCTCAAGCAGGTAGCCTCGATGTCGCGAATCAGCTCAACGCCTTTGACGGAGATGCTGTTTGCGATCTCATCGCTCACACCAGCAACAACCGAAACGTCTTGGGCCAAGCGGGAAACCTGGGCGCTACGACGGAAGGTCTGTAGGTATGTTGAGATGATGGCACGGTTTGCGGCTGCGTTCTCGTAGGAGGTGACGTCAGTTCCATCAACAGTTCCACCGAGCGTTGCTGCGCCGTAGGTATCAACAGGCCACTCTAGGTAGGTGTTCTGCGGTGTGGTTCCCTTGTTGACAAGGGACATGAACGGAGTGGCTTTCTCATCCACCCGTGTTAACAAATCAAGCAGGTCCTCGCGTTTTGCGACCTGATCTTTTTCCAATAGCATTGCCATAATTATTAGCCTTTCAAGAATGCCGCAGTGATGAAGTCTCTGAGACCGTCCTTGGAACCGGTTTGCATGACACGTTTTTTGGCTCTGGCGATTGAGTCCTCGGTTGAAGAGACACTCTTCTGAGCGGAAGGCCTTCCTGGTTGGGGCGTTGGGTCAGGTGTTCTTGTTGGTGCTTTTGCCTGATTGACCTGCTCTTGCTCTAAGTAAAAGCCCACCAGGGCTCTCGCGAGATACAGGTCTACGTCGGGCAGGTGCTTAATTGCAGGGTTCGCCTGCTTTACCTGATCAACCCAAGCCCTTGCCGGGTTTTTAGGGTCCTTCAGCCATGGGTATTTCTCGGCTGCGAACTCAAATGACCGGTGTTCAGCGAGTATCTGTTTCCTTCGCTTAGGTATGTCGCTCTCCCTGGAGAACTCAGCATTAAGACTGAGGTCTTCTAGCCAGGCTTCGACATCGTCGGGCAGCTCTTGCCCAGTGCGATTGCGAATCTCGTTTTCTACCGAATCTGGGTCCCGCCTGTAGCGACTGAGGGCACGTTTCGCCCACCTTTCCGCTTCCATGGCTTGGTCCTCAAGCCTCTCCAGTGCATCAATTGTTGAGGCGTCCTGAATGAGGTCTGAAATGCCAGATTGTGACTGTTCCTCTGGTTGTCGCGACTGTTTCTGTAGCTCAAACTGTTTCTCACGCAGTTCTTCGATCTCTCGTTGGAGTTCGTTCTTCTGCCATGTCAGTTTGTCCACTCGCTTGCGCCAGGAGTAGTCACTGTTCGTGTTGCCCTCTGGTTCTCCTTCGCCCTCGTCAGACTGCGGCGTTGAGTCTGCTTCAGGTTCAGGGACAGGAGGTGTTTCCGTTGTCTTTTCGGAGGCAGGTTCTGGAGCTGGACCAAGGCTTCCCTTGATCGCTTCTCTTACTGCATCCATTGCACCAGCATTAGGTAGGGCTTCCTCCGCAGTCTGGTGTTCTGCGGTCATCACTGTTTCTTCAGACATGCTGTTTGGAACGGGTCGCAAGAAACCCTTCACATGGGTCTTTAGGTGCCCAAGGGACCTAGGTGTAAGTCACCCAAGGCGAAAAGTAGGAGTTTCAGTTTTTCCGTCAAGGGGTAGGGTCAGATTCTTTCTGCCCAAGGGCGTCCTGGAACAGGGTCTCAAAGCCGAAATACATGTCCTGCATCATTGCCAGGCGTCCTGCTTGGTAATGCCTCTGCGAGTCACTCAAGTCTGTTGCTGCGACCGTGAAGGCTTCCCCTTTCATGGCTTCATTGAGAATGTAGAGCAAACCCTGTCTGACAGGGTGTTCCTCAGACATTGCGAAAGCCTGCAATAGTTCATCGGGGTAACCCCCGAACCTGTAATCATCCATTGGGGTTGACTCCTATTCTGCCGATCTGTTTGTTCTGCTGCTGCATCATGGACATGTTCAAGTTCTGAGAGAACGCCTGGACCAGTTGCTGGAACTGTTCATCACCCTGGAGCAATTGCTGGTATTTAGGGTTGGAGGCAATGATCTGCTGCATGAACTGCAACTTGATGCCTGCACTTGGGTCGTTCTCAACGAAGTTCGGCTGGTTACCCAGGGCCATGAGGGCTACCTGGTTGTTGACGTCGTCAAACATCTTCTTGGTAGCTTCAGCCTCTTCTGTGACCAGTTCTGTGGCCAATGTTGGGTCGATGACTTGCAGCTTCTTGCGAATGAGCTTGGTCCTGTCAACGATGCCCATGGTGTCTTCTGGTAAGACAAACTGTGAGATAGCCTGGAGTTTTTTCTGAACAAACTCGTTGTCCAGCTCTCGAATATCGAAGTGCAATGAGAAGTTGTATTTGTTAGGGTCCCTGGGAATGCCCATGTTGGTCCCTGTTACCTGGGCAAATCGTTCGTCAGAGTCGAACTTCTGAGTGAGTTCCCACATTCTACCAACCACAGATGACATGTGGCGAAGCCATCGATGCACGTAGGCCTGCTGGTTGAGCTGGGTTTCTACAGGTGGAACGGCTGCGTTGGGCCTGCCGAAATACCGATCTGTCCGAATGGTAATATCGTTGATAAGTTGGAAGGCCAGTTCAGAACCTCGACGAGGAGGTTCCATCCAGGAGATGTCATTGGGACGTTGCTCGGCCACCTGGACACCAGGGCCCACTTTGATTCTCTGACCATACCTCAAGGGCACCTTGAGTGGCGGGAGAATCTCAAAGCTTGATCTGTCGGTGAGACTGTCAGACTGAACTTTGATCTCGTTCTGCCAGGTCTTAACAATCTCAGAAACACCCCTGCTTTCAATGGGGCTGCGACGGGTTTTCTCTCTGGTGAAACATTCAAACGGGTAGGTGTCCCCTGCTTCAGTAACCAGTTTGTGTTCACCAAAGAGTTCTTCTCCCTTGGTGTTCTTCTCCAGGTAAGGCGAGAAGATGGTTAGGTAGATGCCAGGCATACCACTGTCAGTGGTTCGCCTTGAGTAGGCATGAATGATCTCGACCAGGTTGGACTTGTCGTCCATGTGATCACTAGTGCCAACCACCGGGGAAAGACCGTATTCGTAGCTGGAAGCATTGGTGCCAGCAGTCTTCTTAACCTCTTCGCAGAACTTCTTGTCCCACTCCCCTGATGCTGCCTTTTCTTCAATCTCGGCAACTGTGTAGAAGTCCCTTCTGAAGATGGCCCTGGCACGTTGCCAATCAGTTGTTTCGGGTGGAAACAAGACCTCATAGTAAGGTCGAAGGGCGACAATACTGGGTTGGTTCCGAGTCATCTCAGGGACCTCGAACACTGTCTTGCCAGTCTCTACAATCTCCCTGATGTGTTTCAGGGCTTTTGTCCTGGTCAACCCTTTGTTGCCTGCGACCAAGAGGTCAGCCAGGTATTCTTGTTCGTTTTGCAGGGCAGCGGTTAGAGCGTCAATACTAGGCGGGTTGTCGGCCCCTAGATAGCCGGTGAGTGTTTGGAGGTTAATCTCGCGGGGCACCTGGGCGTAGCAACGCTCCCAGGTTACATGAAGGACGCTCCAACCATATTGCGCTGCATATTCGGAGTGCAGTTCCAGTTCTTCTTCAAAGTCTGGCTGCATCAAAGTCTTTAGCATCCACCTCAGATATAGGCCTACCGCACCAGATGTCTTAATGTCACTGCTTTCAATGCCATCGACGTTGAGGGCTGCCCTGGCGATGCTGGAAGTGCTTAGGTTGACCATGAAGTTGCACACCTCATCGGCCAGCCTAATTCGAGTGTCACTGGCACCTTCCCAGGGAAAGGGTTGGGTGCCGATGTCAGCGGCATGTTTCTTACCGTCAGAACTCTGACCGTTCCAGAAGGCAAACCGAGTGTTGTCGGCCTGCTGGACCCTGTTGGTCATTCGCCTGTCGGTATGGGCCCTGCGGAAGTCTCTCCGCAATTCAGAAATGTTAGGTTCCGTCGTTGAAACCAGTTTATCTAGGTTGTGCATCAATATGAGCCGGGTTGTGTGCTGTATTCCTGGTTCCTGGGGACGTAGATGGGGTCCATGAGAATGCCGTATCTTAGGCAGTCAACAGGGTCCTTGCTGGCCCCCTTGTCGCCGTCGGCATTGGTCCAGGTTCTCAGAGAGTAGATTAAGTTTTTACACACCTCCGACACGTAGAGTTTCGGCTCGTTCAGAACCGAAACTTCCTCGCTCAAGTTATAGGAAAACAAATTGTTGACAAGGGCACAGCTCTCGTCGATATGCGTCATTGGAGCCGGGGTAAATAGCAGGCCTTCTTTGGTGACCTCACCCCCTGCACCTCTGTCTGGTTGCGAGAGTAAGTCAATCAAGCTCTGGTTATGTTCTCGCTGACTGAGAACAGCCGTCCTACCTGCCCTGGGGTCAATGAACCTCTCCTGAATGCCACCGTCTGTTCTCTCTAGTTCCCTGATCAGTGTTTTATACTGCTGCAAGTTTCTGCCACAGTCTGCGGTCTGGGCCGGGCCCTTCTTACCGTCCATCTTCGCAGATGGTAGAGCCCACTCACCGTAGTTATCAAAGTCAGGCCACTCACGATAAACAAACACGCGACCAAGGTCGTCAACGCGAAGCCAAAGCATAAACCAATTGCGGTCCCCAGGCGTTGGGTCCACCACCATATAGTTTGTTCCACTCTTTGGAACCTGGTCTGCCTTGACGATATTCCTGTCTGTAAATCGGGGGAACTTACCAACAATAGGGTTGGAAACATAGCCGTATGCCCTGATCTCAATTTCCTCCCTGGTCCTACCCTGGAGGGTTTTCTCCATGGCGTCGAAGGGTGAGTAGGGGTTGAACTCGCTGAAGAACCAAAATATCTGTCCATTACCTTGTCTTGTCCTGGCCTTGTATGGCATGTGCCCCTTGGGCACCCCTGGTATGGTTGAAGGCGCTTTAGGGTCTATCAGTTTCCCAGGTTTAGTCTCCTCGATAATAGCGCCTTCGCAGGCGTCTTTAACAGTTGGTGTGTAACCCTCAATAGGGGTGAAAGTGATGATCATTTTGCCCCTACGTGAGACCAACCTGTATTTCAAAGTCTGAACCCAAGCCAGGGGCACTAGCTCGTCCATCCAGATGAGGTCTAACTCTGTCCCTTCCAATGTGCCCAAGTCCTGAGTGTAATTTTTGAACCAGGCCTGACTGTGGTTGACCCCCACAAAGGTCCGGTTGGAGAAACCGTTCTTCTGGCTGAAAGCAATGTTCTGAACGGACCTTACATTCCTTCTCTGGGCCTTCCATTGCTGTGGTAAGTAAGCGTTCAGGTAGGGTTGCTGAACCTGGATGCTAGAGTCATTAGAACTATGACAACACCAGACCGCATACTTAGGGTTGTTCACCATCGCTCTAATAACCCTAGAAGCCATGTATCTAGACTTCCCTGCCCTGTTACCACCGAAAATGTAGATCACATCTACAGTGGGGTCTTCCAGGGCTTTGTCCACGTCCTTCCAGTGGTCAAAGATGCCCTCAGTGTTGTGATGGTCTGCCCCATAAAGATAAGGGTCAGCCTCCTCTAGCCTGATCAGCTCCTCCCTCTTGTTGTAAAACTCCTCCAGGGTGCCCTGGGCAGCCATAGCCATCGCCTCTGACTGGGTAGGAACCGGGTAGATAGGGTGTTTGGTCCACTTCATGTCACCACCTGCTCAACTGTCTTGGCCTTCCCTTGCAATACATTCTCTTGCCCCCAGGTTCGCACCAGACGGGCACCTGAAGGCCTTTCTGGAACCATCGGGCATCACTGACATGGACCAGCCCAAGATCGGTCTCTATGAGCCTGCTGTTAAGAGGGTGGCCAATGACCTTACCCACCTTACTCTCCCTGCCTGCCTTCCATCGGAGGTCAGGAGACTCTAGCATGGTCCTACGTTTAGCCGGTTTGCCTCTGGTGCGCTTCTTAGGTTGGTTGTCCTGGTCTTCCATGGTCAGTCTTTAGCCATTGCCTCATCAAACCTGTCCCAGCAGTAGGAGCAAAGGACCTCCCAGGGAGCATCAGCAGGTTTCACTATGAGCCAACCATCGTCTTGGGCTAACAGGTAGGTTTTAGAGTCTCCACAAGAGTTACATGAGATGTGTTTATGGTCTTTCATGGTCAGTCTGTCTTGACACCTAAGCGTTCCGCTTAGCTGTCAAAAATGGGGGCCCAAGGGGGGCCCTTTTGTCATTTGGTGTGGTTGGGGAGATGCGTTTCCATATCGCCACTCCTGGGAGATTACTGACCCCCCCCGCCCCCTTGTTGGGCCCATTCTTCGCACAATATCAATTATGTTCCAATTGTATCAGGGGTTCTCTTCTTCTGTTACCACCTCTGCATCAATGACTTCTTCGTCCTTCCTGGCATTGGCAATGAGCTGTTTAAGGGCTAACGCATCAATGGTGGTTGATGTATGTGCCACAATGGCACTGGGTAAGCCCTGAACCTGGACCTCTTTGTCGGTCAAGATGCCGATGGCGACGGGTAACTTATCAGCCTTCACCTCATTGGCCTCTACTGCCTCCTTGAACTTGGTCAGGCACAGGTCCCTTGTCTGCCTAAGATTGTTGATCAGAGCCTCTTGAGAATGGGCAGGCAGGTTTTCTTTAGAACTGATACCCTGGACGGTCTGCTGACCTATTCCGAATATCTTAGCTATGCTCTCATGCCCTACACCCTCTCTTATTGCCCTCACGATACAGTCGTATCGTTTCGGGTCCTTAGCCTTGATCTGAGTCCCATCATAGTTCCTGAGACCCTGGTCAGGCATTCTCTGATTGAACTGAGTCAGGGAGCCTTTAGGCATGGTGGTAAATAGAAAGACGGCTGGAGACTATCGTCTTCCAACCGCCCTCCCAATTATCTGTGTCTAGAGGTCGTCTGTCAAGGGTGACTGACACCTCCAAGTCTATATTTACGTCTGGACAATCGTTCACGGTCCCCTGTTTGTAGGGTTTTCCTTGGTGCTTGACAAGAGGGCTGCCTGTAGCCCCAGCCACCACATGCTGGGCAGTGGACAGGCTCTGGCTTCAGGACGTAGCCCTTACCGTGACAGATTGGGCAGATCATTGGTCAAACCCTATGATGGGGCCCAGGAAGATGCTCTGTAGGGCTGCCATGCCACCGTAGTCTGCGTTAATGCAGAGAAGCAGTAGTTCAGCCTGGTCCAGGACATAGGTTCGCTCACGTTCAAACCCTGGTATAATGTATGGTGCCCAGGTGTTGGGGTCGTTCTCGTCTACCTTGACCACACCTGACCATGGGCCTGCTATCTGACTCAGGGCATATTTGCCTCGTTCACCTACAGGGCTGTAGATGGCCATCATCATGCGGTTGTTGGGCTCGTCATACCATTGAGCCGTGACTCCTGACTCATGCTTCAGGAGAACTGTTGGTTTCAGCATCATCGCTGGTTCCTTTCTGTTTAGGGTTGGGGTTTCGCCAGGTGTAGCTTGTGGGCATACCTCGCTTTCTGAAGAATCGGTCACAGGCTTTGTCTAGTTTCGTGAAGAAGCCTAGCTCAAAGTAGTAACCGCCGCCTTCAAAGTCGGCTTGTGGTGTTGGCTCGTTATCCATTGAACGTCTGTTAATTTCTCTCTTGGGTATAGGTAGACAATGCGACCCTGTATGGGCTCCATGTGTTCAGGTTTCTCGACCTCTGAGGTTGGCGCTATGCCCACTATGGTGAACGTGTGGTCCTGGCACTCCACCAGGGCTAGAAAGTCCGTCTTATGGGCTTTCAGGTTCGCTATCAGGTTGCCTCCGATTACTGGGGTAGTCTTGATGTCCACTGTCCTGCCATCTAGCAGGGTCACATCGGCTATGCATGGCCCTGAACTGTCCAGGTCAGGCCACAGGTTGAAGGCCTTTGCAAAGGCTAGTTCACCTGCTACCCCATTGGTGTCGGCTGTTTCTCTGGCACCTGGAGACTCGTCCAGGTGCCCCATTTGGTCATTGGTCCTGGTTGGGCCAGTGACTGCTGTTCGCTCATGCGCTAAGTGCCTGGCTAGTGCCAGCTCTGATCGGCTCAGTGTTATGGTGATCATGGTCACGTATTCTCCCCAGGGTGTCAGTCACCTTGAGGAAAAGTGCTTCTATGCCATCGCTATTGATGATGGTGGCATCTGCCAGAACCTCATCGACTGAGGTCTCTGAGATGTGGTTGTCTACCACTCCATCTAGCTCTGGCCTAATAAGTCTAATCACCTTGCCACCCTGGGAACGGACCCAGTCAGCCTCGAAAGGAAACCGTAGGTCATCGATGATGACCAGGTCTGCTGCCTGCTCTAGGTTCTTCACACGGGCCTTGAGTTGGTCAATGAACACGTTTCGCCCAAACTTAGCCTTGAGAGACTCTCCCAGGGCCTGCATGACTGGCCTGAGAACCTCCTTGGGTGTCTCGTCCAGGGGCCCGAATATGCGCTCCACATGCTCCTTGATAGGCCTGGCAAAACTGTCCCTGAATGCTATGCCTGGGTGATGGTTCCGAATGAATGTAGCCGCAGTTGTTTTGCCGCTCCTCTTTTTCCCTACTAATGCTATTAGTTCCATGGTCTCCCTTTCTTTGGCTCTTCTTCCTCTCCAAACTCAGCGTCCTCGGTGGCTATCATTGGTAGCGTGAACAGTAGCTTGCCTAACTCATCTACCGTTGTAGCCTGATACGTGACCCTGATGTTCATTCCCTCGATTGATTGATATTTAAGTGTGATTTCCATTTCAGAATGCTGGTTCAGATACTGTGACCTCCTTGTTCAGTGCCTCAAAGACACCGTTCCATTTAGTCCACTTCAGGCCTACCTTACCCTCTGGTCCAAACCTGCTCTTCCTGACAATCAGGTTGGTTAAGTCTGGGGCCTGCTCAATGTCTGGCTGATGAAGGAAGGCGACCATGTCGGAGTCTTGCTCAATGGAACCAGACTCTCTCAGGTCTGCCAACCTGGGCTCACTGTCGGGCCCTCTGGTCTCAATCTGCCTGTTGAGCTGTGAGAGGACCAGGAACGGTCTCTGGGTCTCCATGGCTGCGCATTTAAGCTGCCTGGAGATGTGCCCTACCTCGTTGACCCGGCTATCAAACCGCTTCCCACTGTGAATAAGTTGGATGTAATCGACGATGAACAGGTCCACATTCTGCTCCTTCACAAGCCTCCTGGCCTGGGCCCTAATAGCTGACACAGTCAGGCCTACGTTGTCCTCGATGGTGATAGGCAGAGCCATGGCCTTCTTGGTGGCCTCAACCATGACCTCGATGCCTCCAGGGACATCTCCAGTCTCCATGTATTGCCTGACATCCAGGCCACTGCTGGCTGAGATGACCTTCCCGGCAATCTGGTTGAATGGCATCTCAAAAGACCAGTAGACGACCCTCTTGCCCTGGAGGGCAGCCTGAACAGCCAGGTAGATAGCGAAGCTCGTCTTACCCCTTCCTGGACGAGCTGCCAGGGTCACCAGCATGTTCTCCTCCATCCTGAACAACCGGTCTACTGATGGCATGCCTGTAGGCACCCCTTTGTTTGGCAAGCCGTTTGGCCAGGCAGAGCCCATGGTGTCCAGGACCTCTGACCAACCCTGGCTCTGGCTACGCAGAGTCGAGGCATTAGTTGTGACCTCGAAGAACTTCGACTCCATGTCCGAAAGAATGTCAGGAGTAGGAACATCTGGGTCATTCACTTTGGTAATGCCGTCGTAGTATCTGAGAAAGACACGACGCCGAACCTCCATGTCCTTTAACCTAGGAAGCCAGTAGCTATAGTTGCTGTGAGTGGGTGCCCTGTCTATTGCATCCATTAGCCACATAGGGCCCTCTCCAACCTCTCTGGCTACGTTGACCTCATTAATCTCCAAAGATGCCTCAGAGAGGCTCTCAAGGGCCTTCCAGGCCTTTCTGGTGACCTCATAATGGAACAGGTCCAAGGAGGCACCCGCATTGACTGCGTTCTCATAGGCACCCAAGACACAACAACCAATGAAAGCCTTCTCAGCTTTCTCGTCAGCAGGTATCTCCAGGGGGAGAGCCATCACTGACTGTTCTCTGATTTTCTTCTCGGCTAACCAGGTAGCCTTCTTGCTTTCAATGATGTCAGCCATTGGAAGCCTCCCTCCATCTACGCTCCTCCATGGTAGGGCCAGAACCCCTCATAGATTTACCTGCTTGATAGATCAGAGAATAGGCCTCTGATATTCTATTAGTTCTGTTGATTAGTTCTTGATTAGTTCCTTGATTAGTTAGTGTCCCCGAAATGCGACACCTGGTGTCCCTAGAATGAGACACTACGTGTCCCTCAGATGCGACATTAGGTGTCCCTGATTTGAGACACTTCCGCTGAATTGGTTTACCTGAATCAGTCACTTTGAGAGATCGTTTCCTGCCCTTCCAGGACATGGTCACCCAGCCGTGAGAGACTAGGCTGTTGAGGTGACGGTAAAAACTGTCCTTGGAGATGCCCAGGGCTTGGGCGATGGACCTCTTATTCTCCCAGCAGTCGCCCCTCATAGCAATGAAGCAGTAGATGGAGAGTTCCTGGGGGTTAAACTTCTGCTCGAAGAGCCAGGCTGGAATGAATGGTGTCTTCATTGTCGGCCCTCCCATGCTAGTGCGTAGAACTCTCTGTCGTAGTTCTCACTGTCATATCTCAGAGTTGGCTCAAACAGGTCCAAAAGGGACCTGACAGGAATCGAGCGCATTCTTTTGAGCTTCCTGCGAATGTAGGAGGTCCTGTCCTTCACAGGAGGCATTCCAACTTCGTCGTAGATTTCAGCTATCTCTTCAATACTGTGGCCATCGCACCAGTGGTGAAACACCAGGCAGCATTCCTCTGCATCAAACTTCCTCATGATACCAAGCCGGGTTAAGGACGATGCTGCCATAGCCTTGCCATGAACTTTACCGTGACAATCAGTGCAAAGAGGCACTGTAGCGGTTCCTCCCATAGACTTAGGCACAACATGGTGGTCATGCTCGGATGGTCGTCCACATTCAGCGCATTCAGGCCTCATTGTCGGCCCTCTTCGCAGAACAAGTTTTCTGTCGGTCATTTTCGCAACACTTTCATTTTTATGATTTCAATTAACTCCTGCCCTGGCTTGCCACAGGACCTGAGACCCTGGAGGAAGCTCTTGAGCTTTCCAGGGTCCCTTTCCCCGCCATCGATCACGGCTTTGACATAAGCGACGTAGCGGGGGGTCTCTGTTGGGTCGTGGCTGACCGTGCAGGGGTGAGCCTCTGGCAGTTTGGTGCCTTCGGGAGGGAACCAGACCTCTTTGACCTGGAACCTCCTGGCAAACTCCTGAAGAAACCCAGGGAGCTTGTGGTAGGCATTACGTGCCAGAATTCGTTTCTCAAACTGCATTAAACAGGTTGAGGGTTAATGGTTCGCTTGGGGTGTAACTCGGCCAGACATCTAGCTCCACGCAGGAGGTGAGCTTCTTGTAGGCCTCGTCCAACTCGACGTTAGCCATCTGCATGTCGTGAGGAGAAAACCTGTAGACCGCAGCCGTGTAGGGTGCCTCAGTCTCAACCACTGCCCATAGCCAATCGGTTATGGGGTAGCCCGCCTTCTGACAGATGCGCTGGTAATTCGCCTGCTGCCAGTGATACTTCAACCTCCTGGAGGTGTAGGTGAACTCCTTTGGACTACTACCACCCTTCCTGGTTGTTTTGATGTCAATGACCCGGCGCTCTCGGCCTGCACTGAGCAAGCAATCAATTCTGCACTTCACATCGATGCCCTTGACCAGGTTCTTTGCGAACACACTGACCTCGGTCTCGCCTCCCTCAATGCTATCGCCAACCCATGGCAAAGCCATCAGGTTGTCGTGCATCGACTGAATGGCTATCAGGTCTTCCTCCTTGATAATGGTGATGTCTTTCTCGGCCTGCCTGGCCCACCACTCCTTGGAAGCTTTCTTCCTACGGTCAGCGAACTCATCAGGGCAGACCGCAACCTCGGCGTCCCACCGATCTCGCTCCAGTGCATACATGTGGTAGAGGCGGCCAGTCTTCATCGACTCAGTGTCGAAGCCTCTGACTTTCCCTGACATGTTCTGCTGGAACTCATACGGGTTGGAGATGCGCTTGAGGTCCGAGGTGGAAAGGGCTGAGTCCGCCCGGTAGACGGACTCAGCTACACCATTGAACAGGCCTTCTGCGAATTCAGAACGGAACTTCATCAACGGTCACCTCAGTTGGTTGTTTAGGGGTGTCAGTCACCTCCGACGCAGCCATGTCATCAGAGGCCAGAATGTCCTCCTTTGCCCATGACGGGACCTTGTCCCAGTTCTTTGGGTGCTGATCGATGGAATAGGCCCAAGGCTCGTTGGCGCTGTCAGGGCACTGCAAACCCTTTGGAAGGGCTGACAGACCAACGATGCGGTCGCTAGTGGTGCCATTAGCATTCTCCTTGTGCTGGACGTTCGCCAGACAAGGGACACCGAGGACGTTTTGCAGATCAAACTTCATCAGCTCTTCAGCCGTGAATGCTCGACCTCTCCACGCCTGGAGGTCCTGACGAAGCTTCGCCTTCTGGCTCAAACTTGCGGTGTAGGTCACGCTACGACCCAGCGCCTGGGGCCCGTCCTCCTCCCTGAACACTGCGGTGTGGTCAGGAAACTCAAACGTGAACATCACTCGTTTCCGTTTCTTGACCTCCCCTTTCCACTCACTATCTGCGGTGCCCAGATCAATGATGCTGATGCACCGTGCTACATGGTTGCCCTCTGGAACCAGAGTGCGTTTCTTGTTGGTTTCGGTTGTTCCTACTGTTAGTCCCATTTTTTACCTTTCTGTTTTTGGGTTGTTGTTTTTTGAGTGTGGGTCACTCGGTTTTTCGGTCACCTCGACCGAAAGTTGTTTGGCTCCCTGGAGCCAGCCTCTTGCAACTCTTCGCCTCATTCTCATTTCACTAGCTCGCCTGATTTCATCAGGTGACGCATACGGAATGGGGTCAGTCTTAATCGGCTGCATTGGCTTTGATTCGATGACATCGTCGCGGCTCACGTAGGCATTCGCCTTCTTCAAGCCTCGATAGGAGATGTATTGAAATGTGTCCATGGGTGTCAGTCACCTTAGTTAAGAATTGAATAGCTCACGTTGATCAAACCCGCCTCCTTCTCGGCAAGTTCCTCGAAAGCTGCCCTGGAGAGATCAAGTTCTCTGCCCTCAATAAAGGGCCCTCTGTCGTTCACTCGAACAATGACTTTGTTGGGCCCAAGCTTAACTAGGAGCCTGGTGCCAAAGGGCAGTGTCTTGTGTGCAGCCGTGTATTCATCGGGCGAAAAGACTTCGCCGTTTGCAGTCAGCCTGCCCCGGTATTTTTCCCCATACCAGGAGGCCACACATCGCTTCGATGGTGCTGCTTCTTGCAGGACATAGATGTCCTTACTGACTTTGATGACCGGCTTGGTCTCTGGCTGTTTGCAGCCGGTCAGGGCTGCGACGATTAGCATAGTTGTGATTAGGTTTCTCATTCGGTCACTTCTTCATCTGACGTTGTTGCAGTAACTCCTCCAGTTGCTTCAGATCACAGCATTGGAGAAGGGTGAGCAGGTCGTCTGCTCTCAGTAATGTCACCCACGGTCTGTTGTTCGACTTCCAGGTGACCACAGGTAGTTCGTAGGGCTTTGCCTCCCCTACAACCTGGGCGAGCCAATCTCGCACCAGGCATCTCTCAGCGTTCTTGACTTCCCACCTGACCGGCAGGGCCTTGCAGGTCACATCAGGTGACTCACAGCCTGTCTGGCTCTGGTGGAAGCCTGTCCTGGTTGAGTCGTAGCCAAACTCGGCCAGTTTCTTTACCCAGGCTCTCTCTCCCCTGGCTCCCTTTTGCTTGCTGTTGGTCATGAAACTTTGCATCCATGCTCCTCTAGAACAGAGGGCTTGCTCCTGGTTATGCAGCAGTAGCCTGCCTTCTCTGCCACGTAGTTGGTCAACATCGATTTCTCATTCATTCGTTGAGCGTCGAGCTGGCACCAAGCTAGGTGGCTGACTAAACCGTATTGCGACGGCATCATTGCCGTTTTGGAATACCAGTGGGTTACCTGTTTAGGTATGGGTTTTGGGGCTATTGGTGATAGACTCATAGTTCCTTTCTATTGCTTTGATTACTGTTGGTTTTGGCTCTGGGTGACTGACACCCGGTAGCTCAAATTGTTAATAACTTATTGTGGCACTCAGGGTGTCAGTCAGTAGAGTTAACTGCTTATGGCTAACTCAAGACACCCTGATAAACGATGCATCTCATGCTGGGTTGACAAGGACCTGTTCCTTGGCTGGCAGAAAGAGTGCGAACGGCTCGGTCAGACTATGACTGATCGAGTGACAGGCCTTCTGACTCAAGACTACCAAGCACTAACTCGGTCAAGAGTTGGGAAGGCGAAACGTCCAGGTGCTGGCAGAGGGCGATGACACCTTCGGCCACATCACCGGGCACGTTGAAGACAATTGGCTCTAACTTTTCCATCTGATTACGATTCAACTTTAACACACAGGTAGGACAAAAACTGTCCTACCACCCACATCCAGGAGGAACAATTGACCACAATGGCATTGTGGGGGTCAGGGGTTCGACTCCCCTCGGCTCCACCAAATTCTCTATCGGAGGAACCAACCCTTCAACTGTCCACTCAGGACGCCGCTATCATTCGTGAGGTCTGGTCTAACGGCGTGAGCCTTGCCCAGGTCTGGAATGAATGGCGACGGTTGTATCTCGCCTCACCCCAAGGAGTCAAGACCTGTGTTGAATTATTTTTAACACACCTCTACGACGCAGGCAGGTCCCCGCAATACTGCAAGGAGTTTGGTTGGGTTCTCCGCAAGCTTGATCTGTTCATGGACACTGAGCGTCCCCTCTGTCAGGTCACCACAAAAAGTTGGTGGCGTTCTCTCGATGCAATGAGGGCTGGTAACACTGCCAGGAGGAAGGTCGGAGTGTTCCTGAACTGGTGCTTGTCCCAGGGCTACATCAAGGAACCAATCAACATTCCAGGTAAGCCAAGCTACCCCAAGGGCGACGTTGAAGTCCTGACCAATGCCGAGGTTGGCTCGTTAATCAAAACCTGCCCTTCAGATTTAATAGGACACCTCTGGCTCTGCTTATGCATGGGTCTGAGGGTTGCTGAAGCATCCAGGGTTGATCATCTAAAAGCTACCGAGACTCACCTGGTGGTCGGGGCCCAGGCTGCCAAAACAAAAACCAGACGCATCATGGACATACCTGAACACCATGGACACTACACCCAGTTGATCAGGCCCCAGACCAACATCAGGAAACGAATGGAAGCTCTCAGGCTGAAGGCAGGGCTTGCTCGGTGGCCGAGGAACTGTATGAGGCACACCGCAGCCAGTCATTGGTTGAACCGATTACAGTCAGCCGAGGCTGCCGCCCTTCACCTGGGCAACTCCCCTGTCATGTTGCATCGGCATTACAAAGCTCTAGTGACCCGGCAGGAGTCTGCTGAATTCTTTGACCTCTGGGTTGGGTTCTAGATGGTTCCATTTAAAAACCTGGAGAGAGCCCCCCTGGACAGGTGTCAGTCACCAGGGTAGCGTCTGTTAATGCAGGACGGACTTTATTGCTCGGCTGGCCAAGACTGGTTCAGCATCTCCAGTGACGGCAACATCTCCACATGCAATAGCATGATCTTTCGGCAGGACTGTAGGCTTGGTAACATCCTGGACGGTGAGGTTGTCGCCAGGAAAGAGATGGGGCGATGCCCTGTTCAGAGGTGTGACCAAGTCTGTGATCGGCACTGGTCATCAAAGAAGGTCATGAGAGATGGCCAAGAGGTAGACTCTGAAGGAGTCAATGACCCTGCTGCTTACAATGGAATTGAAAAGCCTTGCAGCATATTGTGGGCACCCTCCTGGGTGTGTAACTACAATTGTAATTACTGCGGGTTACCAAAGGACACCAGGAAGACAACCGCTGATGAGTGGGTGGAAGCGTTTGGCCGGTTCCTGGACATCAACGGTTTCACTGGAGGTGTATTACACACTAACGGCGGTGAGCCTCTGTTCTACAACGGAATCGAAAAGGTCTTCAGTTTCATGGCTGAACGAGGCTTTCACATCGCACTGACTACCAATCTATCTAGCGACATTTGGACCAAGGTGGTCCATGCTGCTGGGCCAGAAAAATGGAGGGCTATTAACTGCTCGCTTCATGCCACAGAACCTAAGTTCAACTGGGAGATTTACAGTGGTAGAATTCTTGCGCTGAAAGCCCTAGGCTACACGGTCAGTGTTAATTTTGTTGGGCACCCTTGCCAGGTCATGCTGGCTCCAAAGTATGCTAGGTTCTGCAAGGACAACGACATTCACTTTGCGCTCATACCGATGATCGGAGAGTTTGACGGGTTCAGTTTCAAGACCGTCGATGACTACCCTGAAGCCATGAGAAATGTTATCAATGATCTGTGTCACGAAACGCTCACTGATACCAACAAGTTCTACGACGGTGTGAGGGCTAGAGAGAAGAAAGAAGCTCCTGCCACTGACTCCTGACTTTGTCAGCGCCAAAGACATCCCTAGCAGTCTGGACCTGTTTATCGCTGATCTGCTGTAGCCACTCAACATCATCACCGAGAGACCTCTTGAGCAGATCGTTTAACTGGTGAGAGTCATCGCAAAGTTGATCTGCCCCAAGAAGCCCTGGTAACGCAGTCTCCCAGCCTGGGGCTTTCACTGAGAATACAGGAACACCAGTGAACATGGCCTCCATTAGTCCTAGCGTGTAGGGTGCAGGGCAGGTTCCTCCATACCAAAACGATCTGTGATCTGACAGGGCCCTGATTAGGTCTGCATACTTGGGGCACCCTGCGTTGCCGTCGATACCGGCATTGCCCTTACCATACAGCCTCCTGCTAACTTTGTGGGTAGCGATGTCCCAGCATTTCTTCCTGCACACTTTAGCCCTGGTTCTAAAGTTGTTTGCAATGGCTGCAACTTTCAGAAGGCTGCCGCTCCATGGCTCAAAGTCTTCCTGGTATTTGCCGAATGGAATGATGGCATCGTGCCCCTGGTAGTGTTCTCGCCCCTGAAAGCCTTCCCAATATCTGACAATTTTGACCCCATGATCTTTGAGTTGCTTCAGGTATTTCACTTCATGGCACGGAGGTGCCTGCCCAATATCTCTCCAGATTACATGTTTACCTTTGAAGACATCCAGGTTGTTTAGGATGTATTGGTATTGATGCATGACCACGATGACGTCAAAGGGCTCAACTGCTTCCTCTGAGATGTGGTTCTTGTGGTCTTGACCCGGTGGCACTGGCATCATGTTCCACTGCTTCACCCAGGAGGCTGGAACGTCTAGGTCTAGCCCAGGCCTTAGTCGGCAACCCTTGCTAGGTTTCCAGTAGGAACCTGGAGACATTGCGGTCACATTAGGCATGTCTGAAAACAGCCTTAGCTCGTCAAATTCCAGTGATTGATGGCACGGTAAGTAGAGCAAGTTGATCATCGATGCTAAAAGTTTGACAGGTGTCAGTCACCTATGTCAACTTACTCAGGCCTGGCCCCAGAGACACGTTGTCCCTGGGACTACCGGGTAATTTAGTTGTGGTTAGGGAACTATAAGCGGTTACCTGCTAGACATACGGAGAAGCCCTCTCACCGGCAGTTGGATACTCAGGTGGGAGGGTTTTTTGTGTCCTTAATTGTTTCTCAGCTTGTCCAGGTGGTCCTGGGCTTTCTCTACTGAGCTGAAGACAGGGCCCACTCGCCTGCCCTTGTCAGAGTAGACTCTGACCCCTGCCCTGCTAGATGTCTGAACTGCCCTGAAGCCGTAACCGTCTAGGTAGATGGCTCCACCTCGGTTGTTCAGTTGTCGGGCTGGGGAGAACTTTGCTGTCGCTCCTCCTCTATCATTCGGAACGCTTCCTCTATTGCTGCGTCGGTTTCCGAGTCCCGCATCTGCTGCGACATCAGGCGGGATGCTTTTAACAACATCTCTGCGTCCTGTTTGTTTGATGTAAGCTTGGACACCTGTGAGTTTTCTGGCTTTGTCATATTCTCGTATGTCTCCTTTGAGTTTGTCTGTCTCCCCTTGGGCCAGGTGTTTCTTGATCAATCGTTCCTTCTGCAAGAATGAAATAATATTCTCGGCATGAGATAACTGACGGGCTGGTCTTCCAGCGGGGAAGTAAACATCAAAAGCCTCATCAAAGGAAGACTTAAAGGCACCAATGTTTCCGGTCCAACCGTTCTCGTCCCACACATGTTTCTCTCCAAACCACACGATGGCCTGGAGATCGTCAGGGTTCATTCCAAGCTTCCTTGCGGCTTCCCTGAAAACGACCTGAGAGACTGCGAAGTCCTGGTTATTTACGGCACCCTCACTCTTTGGCTGAATTCTCCATTTCTCACTGAAGGGCTCATGAGTGAGTCGGCGCATGAGCCTGGCCGCCCAAACGTCAATGGTGGCTTCTAGTGACGAGCCTCCCAGGTTCATTGCAAACTGAGGTGTCTTGGGAGTGACCTTGTCGACCAGCCATTTCTCAGCCATGGCCTTCAATGCTGGAAGACTGTTCTGACCATACTGCTTACCGTTAGCCCTGACTGGTGTCAGGTTGTAATGTTCTATCCAGCGCTTGATCATGGCAGCAGGCGTCATTTTGGCAGCCTCGCTTCTGGCAATTATTTTTCTCCTGACCATGGTCTCATAGAGCTTCTTGTCCTTGTTGAGACGATACATCTCGTTGTAGCTCTTGATCTGCCTATTGAAGTCACCCTTCTGATACCTCTTCATCAACTCTGCTGCATAGATGAAGTTGTTCTCGACTGGTGTCTTTGCGCTGGTCGCCCCAAGTAGGTGAGTGAACATCTCTGCTCCTTTACCAAACACCTGTTTGATGGCCTCCCTCATGCGGGAATACCACCCCATGCCATCTGTGACCCCTGGGTATTGAATCAATCGGTTGTATTCTTCAACAAACAGGTTGGAGAGTTCTTCAATCGCTCCGTTGTCAATCAGTTGCTTGATCTGAGCCTTGGCTTTCTGGGTCACGTCGTAGTGGACGTTGTCCAAGTCATAGTCCTGGACGGCTCCCCTGGGGCCTCCCTCCCATTGCTGGAAGAACGGTGAGTCAAGAATGCCGTAATCAACAGTTTGGAAGACCGGTTTTCCGTCTTTGTCGTAGCTTGTAATATCAAGCTCAACTGCTCTCGGGTCATTAGCCTTTTGAGAGCCAAGGGGCCTGCCCTGGTCGTCAGTCCTGCTTGGAGAGAACCTCCTACCTGGAACGCTCCTGGTAATCACTCTGCCCTTTAGCTTGTCCAGGACAGTGTTGGTCTCATAGGGCTCTTGGTAAATTACAGGGTCCTCCATCGGGTAGCCCCACTTGCCTGCTTCACTGAACGCAAATTCAGAACTGTCCTGGACAAAGTGCTTGTCAAAGTCAGCGTCAAACTCGGCCTTTGTCTTGTAGAATTTAGGCTCACCAACGGTGACCTCCCCTTTGACTTTACCCGAACCCTTGCCTGTGGTCTCTATAAGCTTAACCCTGCGCCCTACGAGGCTGTTTAAGGTGGGTTTGGCCCTTGTCTCTATGGTTTTACGTCCACTGAGAATGAGGTCCGCAAAAGGCATGTCAGGCTCACTCTTTACGTTGAAGCCTGGCAGGTTGTCAGCGTCTGCTTTCTTTGGCTTAGTTGCTACCAGGAGGTTCCCTCGCTGGGTGACGTCACCAAAGTATCGGCTTATCTCCTTGATATAGGACTTGGCACCCAGGTTGTTTTGGTAGCCTGCTTTTGTTGGGCCGCCTTTCCCGCTCCTGTTGCCTTCGTAGATCAAGAAGTATGCTTCTCCATCAAGCTTGATAGCGTCTGCTGCCTGGGCAATGACTTTGTGCCTGTTGCCTGGCTCCTTAATGACGTTGAGAACATTGTTGACGGTAGCAGTGTCGGCTCCTCCGTTAGCAATGGTGTTAGCCACCCGGTCGTTGTGTTCCCTGCTCCGATTGAATGGGTCAAAGATGTAGTTCTTGACACCACGCCTAGCCAAGAAGTCGGTAGCGTTATCAAATCGACCACCTCCAATGTCTGCGTTAACGGTCCCCCTCTCCCACTTGACCCTGCCGAATGTGGCTGGGGTCTTGTCGCGGTTGATAGAGGTCTCAGCAGAAGTGTATTCCTGGCTCTTAGGGCTCTTCCAGAGGTCTCCACGTTTGACACTATACCTAGGCAAGCCTTGACCAGAGACCTTAGAGTTAACGTCCTCGTTGAGTGCCACGTAATTGGCCTGTAAACCATCTCTGAGGGTCTTTTGCTGAACCTGTAACGGTTTACCCTTGGAGTCCTTCGTCTGCTTCCAGAGCTTTAATCTGGGAAGCATCTCATCGTAGAAGCCTCTCATGCCCTTACCGCCCAGACGGAGGTCGTCTCCTTCCAGGGTGGCAGACCTTACTCCCTCGGGCCCTTCCATGTTGTCGAGGGCACGTTTGGTCATCTCTTTGCCGATGTGGTCCTGAAGCTTTTCCTTGGTCATACTGCTATCAATGACCCTGAAAATGTCTTCCTCCGGGACCCTTGCCATCAGTTCGTATTGACCTCCTTCAAGTTCGTTAACTATTAGGCCAGTTATCTTGTCCCCCAGGTCATACCTGGCGTTCTGGGTTTCACCGGTCGTCCAAGCGATAGCATCGTAGCCCTCATCAGCAGCAAGCTTGAGCATTCTCTTCATCGAGAACTCAGGCCAGGACTTCTTGAAAGGGGCGTTGGGGGTTCTGCCCATTTCGCTGAGAGCTTCATCAAGTTCGTTTAGCCTATTTATTTTCTGGGAGAGTTGCTTGCCCTCCTGAAGCATTCTTTGATATGTCGCCTCAAACTCAGGTGATACCCTGGCGACATAATCTTCTTCTGTCTTATTTTTTGGCTGAGTGTTCCTGAGCCCCTCTAGAAAAGCCTCAAACTTGCTAAAATTGTCTGCCCACTTCTCGTAAGCTTGTCTTGGGTCTTCAGCGTAAAGTAATTCAGCTTCTCTCAGAAGGCTCTCACGATCTTTTGGGGCATAGCCCATGCTTCTCCCCTCCTGGTGCCAGTCAGACTGAATTTCCTCCAGGAACAGAATCTTCTCACCGTCGGGCCCTATTCGGTCGTTGTGTCGAACGTGGGCAACGATGTTGGCTTCGTCGAAGTGGGAAGAGGAATAGGGGCCGAAGCGAGAATTAGGTTCTTCACTGAAAAGCTTCCGTTCAAGCTCAGTGTATTCTGCGCTCTCCTCTAGGGTGGGGTTTCTTCTGTTAAATATCTCGGTCAGTTGATCGTATCGAGCTTGCAGTTGCTCGCCACCAGGTTGTAGCGTCAGCAACCTCTCGGTGTATGTCCCTGGCTCTGCCCCTGGTTCTGTGTATTGAGAGAACTTGGTGGCAGATTGTTGAGGGTCGTCTGACTCAAGAATTTCAAACCTTCTCTCAAAGTCGTTAGCGACTTTTTCAAACAGAGCCTCTTGAGCAAGTTTCTCGGTTTCAAAAACCATTTGTGCATAAGGCGAAATCAACTCATCAGGTTCATCGGCCTTCGTGATTACAAAGCTTCCTTTCTCCACCCCATAACGCTCGACTGTTTCAGCAGGCAAATCGTCAGCCGATAAAATTTGATAGTCATCAAAATCACGAATGGTTGCCTCCATTTGGTCATACCTTGCATTGATGGCTTCGTCGTAGGTTGGGTAAACGGTGTCGTCAAACAGGTTCCCGCCTTCAGTGTCTCTGATTACATACCCATCCCTGGACGAACTCTGAAACTCGACCTCCGTCACCTCCACCATCTCAATCTGGTTAGCCCTGATGAAGTTCAAGACATCTTCCTTGGTGGTGGTCGGGTTGTCTTTCAGGAACACGTCCAGGCCAATGTCCTCCAGTTCCTCCTTCTTGACACCAGCCTTGTCCATGGCTTTGAGGAACTGTTGAGAGGTGCCCTTCTTCTGCTGCATTCCCTCGATGGCCTCCTGGGCCTTGGAGAACATGCCGAGGTTGTCTAGCTGTCTTGCTGGGGAAAAACGAATGTCAGCAGTGGTTTCTTTAAACCTTTCGGAAAGTGGTATCAGGTTCCCGTTTTTGTCGTAAGTAGCCGGGTCGGCTGACTTGATTTGAGTGGGGTCAAACACAATGACCTCGTATGGCTTCCCGTCGTTGTCGGTCAGAATTATTCCATCATGACCCTTGTCTACTAGGTCCTGCTTAAACTCTCTAGCTGCCTCACTTGCTTGGGTTTTAGTCTTGTAGACTTGGTTGTCCATGGAGCCATAGTCCAAGAACTGCCTTCCCACCGTTTTGAACTCGGCAGTGTAAGGGTTCTCCATCTTGACCATGGCATTCACAATTCTACGCTCGCCACCCGCTTTATTGCGCCCAGCAAAATCTGCATAAACCTCTGCTCCCTGCTTGTTGGGCGTAAGGAAAACACCCCACTGATTAATGGGTGTATTTGTGCTTCCTCTTTTCTGAATTTTAAAAGAATTAAATGGTTCTCTTTCGATAAATTTACGTCCCTTAAACACCTGGTCTTTTTGCCAAGTTCCGTGATAGAGAGGCCCAAAGTTATACCCGGCTTTGCTGGCTGCCTCTTGCACCATTCTCTGAGCAGATTCAGTGTCACCTGAATTAACTGCTTTGGCGTGAGCGACGTCGATTTCAGGAGAAGACGCCCTGGTAGGGCTGAACATCTGTTTGGCCTTGAGGTGGTCAAATGGGCCCATGCCAAACGGTGTCCCGTTGGCACTGGTGTCTCTCAGCGAAGCTATGCGCTCTATGCGGAGGTTTTTGTAAATTCGGTTCCCGCTGTTCTTGTCCCAGGCAGTGTAGAGTGGGTTGATGGTTTTATTGTTCGCCTGGAACAGAGCATTGATGATGTTGTGTTGCTTTGTTGTCAGTCCTTCTTCACCTGAGATGTTGTTGCGGTGATTGTCCAGGTATTTCTTGGCGTCTTCCAGGAAGGCATCAACGTCATTGTTCCATGGCTCTAACTTCTTAGAGTCTCTCCAGGCATTGACCCTACCTCTGACGTAGTTCAAGTCGATCACTCGAACATTGACGTTCCCATTGTTAGTGATGAACCACTCATGGGGAATGTAGTCAACCTCGGTTGCAGGAATGTCTCCACTGGTCCTGGTCAGAGAGTTGAGCCAGGTGTCATCACCCAGCGACCTGGTCCCAATGCCAAAGTAGTAGGAACGAATTGGTCTTCCGTTAGCAATGGCTTGGTTGACCTCGTCGATGGTGCCCCTGAAGTTCTCCATCATTGGGGCATCAGAATACTTAGACTGAAGGAACTTGCCTCGGTATTCGTTCAAGCCTTTCTTGACGTTGCCTGCATCGTCGTGTTTGGGCTTTAGAGTGACCTCTGGAACAGATGACTCGGTCAACTCTGGCTCCAGGGACTGCTTCACTTCTTTCCTTCTTTGCCGGGCCCTCTTCTTCAGCTCTCTCTTGTTTTTAGCTTTCTTCCTGGTGCCCTTCTTGCCTCCACCCTTTGCACTACTGTCGGAGCCTTGAGGCCCTTTGCCCTTGCTCTGGCTTTGAGGTGTGTCGGGGACATCGTCGAAATACTCTTTGCCAACACCGTCCCAGTTGACACCATCATCAGAGGAGTCTTTTAGAAGCTTTGTCGTCTTCTCCTTGCCCTGCTCGTAAGCCTTGTATTGCCTGTTGAGAGCCTTGGCATACTCCAGGTAGGACTTTGACAGTTCAGAATTTGGGTCTATGTCTTCATTGAAGATGTTCTTAGGCTCCCCAGGTTTCTTGGTGTCCCCTGGTTCCTTGACATTCTTCTTGTGCCCCAAACCGTCCAGGCCCATTCCCCTTTTCGCCTTGTCAATGACACTGAAAACAGTTGCCTTGGCTTCTGTCATCACCATGCCAAGTCCAGTCATTGGGGTTTGAGAAAAGCCTCCTGCTGCCTTTTGAACGGCAGTTTTAAGCTTGCCTAACTTAGAGTTGTTTCTGACGTAGTTATGCAGGCCCTGATCAGTCGAGACTGACATAAAGTTCTCAGAGAACATCTCTCTGACAACCCAGTCTTCTTCCCCGTCTTGGGCGTAAGACCTGTCAAGATCGCGCACCCTGTCACTGATTTGCTCTTCTGTTGGTCTGCCTACATTCTCTCCTCTGAGCATCTGCTCGGCGTAAGACCTCTTTAGATCATCGAGGTTATATTCCCTGGCGACCTGGTTACGGACGCTCTTGGTGCTTACCAGGCCACTGTCCCACATAGCCTCACCAACCTCATGAAGCAGTGTGTCTGAAATCTTATTTCCGTCAGCGTTTACTACGATCTCCTTTGACTGAGCATCATAGAAACCATCAACGCCTCTCCCCTTTGTAATCTTGGCGAACTCTTCGCCTGACAGGACCTTGACGTCCACCCTGCCTCGAAGCATCTCAGATGCAGTAGCCAGGTTCTCTAAAGCTTTCCTAGACGAGGCTCGAACGTTGCCTGATGCCTTGTCGACCACCTCTAGGTTGGACATGTCAACAAGCATGGCCAGGGCTTTTTTGTCGCCTTGGTGTCTGCTAACAAAGTCATTGATGCTGCCTTCCATTTTGGCTGCATCTCGTTGGCCTGTGATGGTGTCTATAGCGCGACCACCAAGGCCACCCAGGCCGCCTGTAAGGCCTGCTGCAAAGGCTCCAGCCTTGGCACCCTCGGTGCCTTCTGCGAAGCCTCCCAGGGCTGCGCCAGCAACAGAACCGTAGGCTGCGCTACGTCCAACGTCTTTGACTAAGCCAAGCGCTGCATCGCCTCCCATTCGGCTTGCTCTGCCTGCTACTTTTCTTACGCCTTCAGGAAGCGCCATGTTCTTGGAGGTTCTCTCCAATGGTCCCATGTTCGTCGGGAACTCTGGCAGTTCGTCGATGGACTTAGTAAGAGCTGACCCAGCAGGGCCAATTCTTTCGGCAGCTTCAAGGGCAGCCCTCTGAACCAGGGCTTCAGGGCCAGACTTGATGACGCCAAGCGTGGTCGCCAGGTTTTTCGCCTGCTTGTATCTGAGTGGCGCATTCGGGAACTTATCGCTGATTTTTTCGGCAACCCCTCCAACTACTTGGTCGGCTGCAATCATAGCTTTGCCAGCCATCTTGCCAGCACCCCTAAGTGCTTTGCCCTCCAGTCGGGCTAGTTGTTTGCCGACGCCTTTCCTGATTAAGCCAGAGGTAGCCCCACCAACCACTGTGCCAATGTCGAGACCGTAGCTGGCACCCTCTGCCAGGGCTGGGTCAACATCAACGTCTCCGGTCTGGTTGTAACCAAAGAATGCGTCTGGGTCTTCCGAGAATGCCAGGTGGTCAATGATGTCTTCTTCGCCCAGGCGAGCTTTCTCTCGCATGGCTTCAAGCTTCCTGATTTCTCTCCAGCCCCTGAACCGTTCCCTGGTCATGGCTTCGTCTCTAGTAAGCCTGTCTACACCCTTCTGGGAAAGAATGCCTAAATCTGCCGTGCCTCTGAGGACACCTTCTCCCAGTGAGTTGACTATCTTTTGGAACTCTCCTTCAGCCAGGTTGGCAGCGAATGCTTTGCCACCGTCGTAGAGTTCTTTGAACATGGTCTTGCCAATCTGGATGGCATCGTCCATGCCGAAGCTTTGCTTCTCCTGGGTCTCCAACCATTCCTGCCATTGCTCGTAGGCCTGATCGGTGTCACCAGGGACAAACGTCAGGTCATCGAATTGCTGTGAGGAATTGAGGCTTTTGACAGAAAAGCTTTGAGTTGCAGTTTTGTCTGTCTCGGTCGGCACGACTCTGAAACCAGAAGAGGCTGGCTTGTCGGGCACAGCCTCCTCTACAGGCACTACTCTGAATGAACCTTGTGGCATGTTACTGGTCTGCTTCTAGGATGTTTGGTTGGAACCTTCCGTTCTTGTAGATAAAGAATTGTTGCCCTGGTTTAAGAGCCCCCGCTTGGCCTGCCTTGATTGCTTCCTCTTCAGATGCATAGGTCTTGGCCTTCAAGAAGTAGGGTTTGCCTCCAGAGTATTCTTCGCTGATGCCAAATCGCGCACCCTGGTCAACGTATCGCTGCCTCTCGTTGTTTGCCGATTCGACGTAAGATGAGGCAGCCTGACGAGCAGAGCTGAGAAATTTCTGCTTCATGTCGTCTGTGAGGAATGAGCCTTCAGTTATCTTGGTGTATTCGTTGACCAATTGTTCTGGTAACCCTCCAGCTCTGGCGGCAACCTGGAACTCGCTCTCTCTGACCACTGAATTAGGGTCAAGCGACTTCATGAACGTGAAGACAATTGAAATGTCCCCAGGGCCCTGGAGAGAGTCTTTCTCAAGAATCAGATTCTCTAGTGCTGAATATTGAGCCTGAAGAGCCCCGAATTGCTTGACTGGCTGAGAGGCATTGAGCTTGTCGAACATGTCTGACGACATTTTCGCCTGCTCCTCAGTTAAACCGCCTCTGTCAAACTGGGCTTGAATCTTCTGTTGAGCTTCCCTCCTGGATGCTTCAGCCTGGGCGTCATACAGGTTAGCCTGCTTGTCTCTGTAGCTAATTAAGCTTTCGATGTTACGTGATTCCTGCTCATTCTTTGCGGCAGCCATTTTGTCTTCAAGTGTTCCCCTTCTGCTCCTTTCGATAGCTTGCATGGTCGAAATATCTGCCCCAGCAGGGAAGTCTTGATCAACACCCTGGGCAAATGCGGTGGCTTGACTCCTGTCCATGGCAGCCTTAGCTGCCCCTGGTGGGACTGTGTTGGTTGATTGAAATGCACTGAGTGCTGCCTGGTGAGGTGGTTGACCACTGAGCAAGCTGACGTCAAAAGCATCTTGGGCAATGCCTTGGTTGATGCCTCTTTGTGCGGTCTGATTTTGCAACTGAGCTTGCTTGATTCTCGCGTCATACATCTGAAGCGACTTTTTCAAAAGCAGGTTCTCAGACATGCCTTCCAGTTCTTTTAAGCCCATGTCATCCAGCCTTGTTTCAAACATCTTTGTGAACTCCTTTTCTTGCGGGGTCCCCTTGATGTTGTCTGGCATGAATTCGTCGGCAAACGGCGCAAGCTTGGCTCTCAGCTTTCTACTTTCACCCGCTGACTTGAAAGCCTGGCCTATACCTTCGCCAAACTTCTCAATGCCTCTTGCCAAGTTCTGACCAGCCTGGCTGGTAACCATTGGCTGAACCATTCCCTGCCCTGAATAACTTTGCTTTGAAAACATAATTTTATGCGAAATTTTAAGGTGTGCCTGCGCCGCCGCCGCCAAACCCAGCAAAACCACCTGAAGCCCAACCTCCAAGCGCACTACCTGCTGCACCTATGCCTGCCCCGATTAGGGCAGTCCGGTTGTTTGCAGAAGCCATGGCAGCGTTATTAGCCGCATTCATGTTGGAAGCATGAACACTTCCCAGGTAGGCACTCTCTGGGTTGAAAATCTGACCAGGGTTAAACCCTTGACCCTGCCCGGCTATCATTGCCCCTTGGTTTATATTCACCCCAGGTCGCCCTAGAATGGCCATGAAGGGGTCTTGGGCAGTGGCTGCGTTCATGCCAGCAATCTGCTGTGCAAAGGCCTGACGGCGTCTCTGGAGCTGTTCTGCCTGCAAGCCTTTGACTAAGGCTTCCTGCCCTACATCGACTGCACCAAAACCCATACCTCTGGCTGCCTGTGCAGACCTAACCTGCTGCTCCATTTCTCTCGCCAGATCGGGAGGTAAGCTTGCGCCTGACTGGAGGTCAGACATGGCTTGACGGTTTAGCTCGCTCATAAGCGCAGCCTGTTCTGGGTTGGCTGCCTTGAATGCTTCAGTGGCCCTGACACCGAGTTCTTCTACGTCACGAATGTCTCCTTCCCGGCCAACACGCCTACCAGCAACCTCGGCTGCATTTAGCCTTGGGAGGACGTCTGTCTCGTAGAGGTCAAGCAAACCAGGTTGACCGTCTTTGCCTGTGAGAACTTCTCGGAGAACTTGCAGGTCTAACTGTGCGTAGGCTGGTCGCCCAAACTCGTCACTAGACTCAAGCTCAAATAGCTGTGGCGCTACCTTGGCCTGGGCCTCTGTGTTGTCGATGAGTTCTTGCGCTCCATCACGCTTTTCGGCTTTTACTGTTGTTCCCATGTATTGTCTTTCTGCGAAAGTAGTGCCAGTCGTATATTTTCAGGGTGTCCCCAAAGAGCCTGTGCCAGGCTACGTATTTAAGTTTGTATGGTGCTAGTTCTTGGAACCGTTTGATTTTGTTCCTTCCAGATGCGTAGAACACGAACCAGCAGTCTGGTTTCTGGTGCTTGAAGTTGAAGTCATCGAACTTGTCTGCGTGTTTCTTCTCTATCGGCCTGGCCATGATGAACGCATCATCACCTGAATAGACGTAGCCATGAATGAGGTAATTCCCAAGTTGCTGTTCAAACAGCCTGCCATATTCTTTAACCGCATCTGTGATGGGTTTGGGCATTACGCAAACTTGTATATTGCAGCAGTCGTGTAGATTTCTGGGTGACCACTAATATTGGCAGCCTGGCCAAGCCCATTAGTGTTGCTGTTTGAGCATCTGAATTTAATTTCAAGCACTGACTGAGTAGTCAGTGTGAACCTCCCTTTGATAAGCGAGTGAACGGGCAGCCTGTCCCCGCTGTAGCTTCTGCTTGATGTCCCGTTGAGAAGTGTTGCGGCTCCAGTTGTATCGTAAAGCCAACTCACGAAGTTGTTGCATCCATCCCCAGGGACTGCTGCTTCAATCATGTATGTCCCAGCCTCCAGGGTGATCTGATTGGTAGCTAGTGAGGTAATGATGCCGTCTGGGTCGTTTGACGCATTAAGGTCCCTGACCTGATCTGAGCCTGAAGTGCTATTGCCACCACCTGAGTTTGTGACCTTCTCGTCCCACACATGAGCCACGGACTGTATGGTGGTAGTAGTGTCCTTGGCCTCCCACTGAATGTTCCCGCTACCGTCGGTGGAGATGTATTTGTTAGCTCCATCAGTCACCAACAGGTTGATTGGAACACTGGAGACACCGGCCTGGGCAGACCACTCAGGGTTTGAATCATCACCATTAGTCTTCAGGAAATACCCACTGGTTCCTGGGGCAAGGGTTACCAAATCGCCATTGGAGTCATAATACAGAATCTGACCATGCGTCCCCTGGGCAAGCTTTGTCAGGGCCAGGTTGTGGTCACTGATCTTGCTGTTGATGTCAATGCTGGAGGCCAGCTTCTGAGTTGTGACGGCACCATCTGTGATCTCGGAAGAGTCAACGGTTCCCGCGAGGGTGATACCGGGGGTTCCAAGCAGGTTGAGCTTGGAGTAGGTGACTCTCTCACTAGCACTGAATTGATAGCCAGGCTGGACGTTAAATGTGATAGCCATGTTATGTCAGGGTTGAGTCTTCTGCGGCAGGGACATACCACTTGCTGTTGGTGTCATGAAAGAAAATGGCAAAGTTGCCAGAGGACAGGTCGAATGATGAATCAAACGGGTAGTCAACCCAGTCGTTACTCGTTATCGCGATGTTTGAGTTGGAGTCATGCTTGTTGAGGACAACTTTGACTCCAGCAACCCCTATGGTTGGTGTTGGTAGAGCGTATGACAGCCCGGTGCTCAAGATGCTCACAACGTAATTGTTGGTGATGGCGTTGGTCTCAACGCTCAACAGGCTGTGAAGGAATGTAACCGGGTCAGTTAGCCTGATTGTCGGGTTGCCTCCTTCACCATCAAAGTTAGTCCAGCCGAGTCCTGTTGATGCTAGGAACCTTTTGATGGTTGCTGCACCAGAACCGTCGAGCTGAACAAACCCAGCGGTGCCACTCAGTTCATCGATGGAGCGAATATTACCATCTGCGTAGTTCAGGTGTTCCAGGGAGTCGATAAACTCTGTCCTGGTAACGGTAGTGTTGCCCACTGGGGCATTCACTGAGTCTACCGAAAAGTTCTTGGTTGAGTCTGGCATATCAAAGCATGGCGTGTCGGCCCTCTCGACGTTGACCGTCAGTGGTGCCTGTGGTGATTGAATGAATTCTGATTCGTCCTTCCAGGCCTTGGAACTTGATCTGGAAGTAGGAGCCCCTCTGGTTTACTCGGAGCTTGTGAGTGTAATACTGGTGCAGGTCCAGGACGGTGCCTGTTGAACCCAGGACGGTTCCTCCCCCTGGTTCTGTTGCGTCGAGAATGACAGAGTAATCTTCCCTGCCCTCTGTCTCATGGTCATCGTTGATGTTGGTGATCTGCCAGTCATCAACTGCGAAAGTCATATACTTAGTCCTGCTCTGGAACGTGTAGGAAGTGTCGTCCAGGAGGACTGTCTCTTCCTTCACGCCATCAGTGATGGCAGTGACTCTGTATTTTGGGTCCCATGTGGAAATGAACACCTGGGCGTCTTGTAGTCGCCTCCTGTTGCCAGATGCAAAGCCGTAACCCCTGGTCAGAATCATGAACTCAATCTCACTGTCTCTGACCATGACCTTCTCGGAACAGATGACCGTGATGTATGGGTCGTCAGCCTTGATAAGCATCGGTGTTGAGCTAGTGAACCTGACACCACAGTCCAAGGCTTCAACCGTATCGGTATCATGGGTCCAACCACCACTGCTGTAGCCAGCATAGAGGTTGTCTGCTGCATCATCACATGGGTCTGCTGTTACATCTCCCATGTTCCAGACACCGTCAGTATCAGAAGCGCCTGTCCTTGGGTCTTCGACCAGGAAGTCAGTTCCATCGGTGATATTGTCACCGTCGCTCTCAACCAGGGTGTTCTGCCTGGTGCCGTAGACCTCGGTGCCGTCATTAACCTGCACCATGTTTCCGATGGCAGGCTGGCCTACCAGGAGAACGTCACATGAGTAAGCATTCTGCTCCTGCTTGACCATCTCTGTCTCACCGTATTCGTAGAGACCTACGACCCCTGTGTAATCAACAAAGAACAGGCTTTCTGTCCCCTGGAAGTCAGCCACAAAGAAATACTTAATCTTGATGGCATCACCCTCGTCGTAGCCTGCCCAGGCTTTGTTTAGAAAATCGTAAACCAGCACCGCATTGTTCTGCTGACTGCCATCGAGAGGGACACTCAAATAGTATCTGTTCTGCCAGTAGGCACCGCAGGCGGTTTCCTTGGCAACAGACATGTCGATACGGTCAATGATTGGCTGTATAGGGGTGCTAACGGGCTCAGAAACGCCCTGTAGCTTGTTTTGTTCAGTCTGCCTTAGTGATACCACCCCACGCTGTGAAAGAAACCACAGATCGCTTCCTGTGTTGACTACGGACCTGGGGCCAACCAGGCCAAACTCAGAGGTAACCTGATCAAGTGCGGCATTGGCTCCCCAGTCTCCAACCAGGTTGCTGACCGCATAGATGCTGGTTGACTTGAATACAACAACCGTTGAATCGTTGAACTTAAACAGTCTCTCTATGTTGTCACTGTCGCCCTGGTTGATCTTGAACGAAGCATAGACAGGGTCATACGACGTATAGTCAAGTATGTCTGAGACCGCGACATGGTCAGCCTTATAACCCAGAGCAGGTTTGTGAGGAACGAGGAGGCGGTTTCCGAAAAAGAGGGTAGACTTCGAGTTTGGTATGTTCTCAGTTCCACCAGCCCCCGATGCCTCCGGTGCCTCGATAAAGCCTTCTTCAAAATTAGATAGGACCAGGTGGGTATCGTCGTGCCCCCTGGAGAGAATGCACTTATCGAAGGCTTGTGTGAACCAATACACATCCTCCGTGTTAGCGTCTTGGTAGAGTGTTGTTGGGACTGTCAGAGAGACAGAACACCGGACTGGCACCGCAGTGTTGCCAGGACGAAGCCGGTAGAGAACTATGTTAGTTCCGTCAATGGATGAAGCAACCAGGACCCAGTCAACACCGTTGGGGTCGTTCCATACACCCACTCCGTAGACGTCTCCAAAGTTACCTCTGAGGACACCGTCAAAGTTGATGTCACCCTCGTTCCAGTCGATGGGCCATTCCCAGCTAGACTTAATGTTTGTCCAGCCTACTGGCATGGTGCCCTTTCTGGGCTCTGCTATGCCGAATCGGAAACGTGCGTTCCTGGCGTCTGATACGTAGCCAGGAGGAAGGAGGTGAGGACTGGTCCTCATGTCAACACCGATGAAACCATTGTCCCCATCTGTCAGTGGAACGTCGTCGTTGATTGAATAGTTTCGGTGTTGCCTCATTGATAGAACCCTGCCTTGACCAGAACTTGGTTCAGCAGTTTGTTGCTGTTGTCCCAGGAGAAGGACATGGCCCTCTCACTGGCTCGCAACGCTTTCTCACACCTCCTCGTTTGAAAAACCTCTCTCATCCGATCAACCAGAGACTCCTGCTTGGGTTTAGCCCAGAGCCCACCGTTGTCGTAGTGGTCACCAGCAGGGGTCATAACGTAGTCAACCGGGTAGCCTATCTCATCGTTAAACCACTCTGTGATGCCACCAAATGGAACGCAGATCACGCTTCTGCCAGTTGCTGCTGCTTCCTGCTGATGCAACCCCCAGCCCTCACCATAGGAGGCACTGACCAGGCAGTCTAGCCCCTCATACCAAGAAGCTAACTGGGCCCTGGTCCAGAATTCTTTCTTCACCAAGACTCGGTCGTCGTCTATGTCGATGTCTGGGTCGTCGGGGTGCATTTTAACGAGCAACCTGACGTCCTTGATTCGTTTGGGGAATGCCTTCTTCCAGGCCTCCAGGACGTCTCTAAACCCCTTTCTGCACCCTCCAGCAGACGTTCTGCCTGCTGTTCCAAACACAAAGACCTCCTTCTTTATAGGGGGCCTGTAGTGGAACACGCTGGTGTCAATGCCCAGGGGGACTTTGGTCATTGGCTTCTTAACACCCTGGGCGTTCCAGTGGCCAATGTTCCAGTTACTGGGTGCCACAATCAGGTCTGCTTGGTTGAGGTTAATGACTCCCTCTTTGTGCAGCCTGGTGGTTTCCCACATAGTGTTATAGACAAGCCTCTTGTTGCCTGTTGGCTTGAAGGACGGACAATGAATGATCATCTCCCAGTCCTCCTGCTGGTGCTTGTTCACCAGGCTCTCGTAGACAACTTTGGGTATCGGACCCTTGCCTCGTTCTACTGTTATCGGGAAGAGTGCAACATCTCTCCCCAGGTTGGTCATGCCTTCGACTACTCTAAAGCAGTGAAGACTGTAGCTTGAGTAGCCATCGACTACTCCACGTATCACACACCGTTTTGCCATAAATTTTCATCGGTTCAGCTCGTTGAGAATTGCTTGAACCAGTCGCTCAGTGTTGGCCAGTTTTTGTTGGGTCTTGGCCTCCGTCTTAATTGCCTGAGCTTTGTTAGGGTCTAGCTTGGCCAGTTCTTCCTTGAACTTTTGGGCAGTAAGAATGCCTGACTTGGCAGCTTCCTTCCATTTGCGTGACCTCCAGTGAGCCCCTGCTGTGAGCAGGCCGAGTGCTGCTGTAGCTACAGCGCCTGACCAGGGAAATGGCGCAACGTCTCCAGCAACCTGAATGCTGCTTGATACCACTGGTCGAATTGTCCAGCCATTTGTGCTTACCACTTCCATCTGGGCCCCTTCAGGGCTGGTGATGATGTTGGTGGAAGTGACCGGGTCGTAGAGTGCATTGCCGATAGCCTCTGGCATCTGGCATCCAGACAGGAACCAGGCAGCCGACAGGAGGGCTGCCATTTCAATCGCTTTTTTCATCGTGCTTTTCGCCTTTAATAATTTTGGTCCAGACGACCACACACTTACCGAGCATGTAGCCAGCAGTGGCTAGGGCTATGCCAAGCCTGGCCCAGCCTTCCAGGCCTTCTGTCCAGGACACTGTCCAACCGATTGCCCCAATGCACAGAAATCTGATTGCATCAGTAGCCTCGTTTGCCACCCTTCTTTCCCCCTTTTTTAGTTCCCTTGCTCATTACCACTTAACCTTGTCGGACCAATATGCTGCTGACATTTTGCCCTTAGAAATGTTTTTGCCGTGGCGGGCTTTAAAACTGGCTCGCCTGGCTTTCTCAGACTTGGTCTGAGGGTTTTTACCAGCGCCACTTACACCCTGTTGCCCAAACCTGATCAGCTTAACATTGTCGCCTTCCTTGGCTAAGACTGCGTGAGACTTCTTTGGATGGCTGGGCGTCCTCTTGGGCTTGTTGTAGCCAGAGAATTTTTCACCTGACCTCTCAACCGTCATGCCCAAACTCTCCGAGGTGTTGCTGGTGTTGGTGCGACCAAAAACCCATACAACGGCACAGCGTTCTCGCCATCTAAGCATCGTAGATTTACGTGCCAGCCAGCCTCTGCCACTGGTGCTTCGATCTCGTTCCCCTCAGCATCCCAGCTTCCCCCAGTGTAGATGACTCCGAGGGTGTCGATGTTTCGGAACTTAGGGCGGTGCTCCCACTCGGTGGCAACAGGCTCGGCCTCTGGGTCCGAGTTGTCCCAAGCGATGGCGACTTTATCGTAGAGGTTTGCCTTGGCTTCCTCCTCGGAGGCGAACTTAAGCATTAAATCGGTAAACATATCAGTTGATTGAGTGTCTGTTGTTATGAGGTCAGGGCTTGGAGGTTGGTGTCGCTCAGAGCCTCGTTGTAGAGGGAGAGCCGTTTGACGTGGCCGTTGAGCTTGTTGCTGACCCCGTTAGTTTGAGCGCCTATATGCAGTGTCGTAAGTTTCCCCGATATAACTGCTGCGTTGTCCGTTGTGACAGTGCCGCCGGACGCACAGGTTGACACGTCATTGGTGTCGTAACTCACGGCAAGCTTCCCAGCGGATGCGCTACTTGTAATTGTTGAACTGACTTGTGCAGAACCATCGCTCACCGCATAGCAATACCAGTCAGTATTGTCAGTGGATGTATCTGAATTCCTATACACAACCAACCTGTTATTTAAGCTACTGTCACTAATCGTCCACGCTCTGGGGTAGCTGCCCTTGCCGCCCTCGGTCTCGCTCACAATTGTGAACGGCCCACCCGTATATCCGATGTCGGCGGTAGCCACAGATAACGACTCAGCTGCTCTGGTGGCGGTGCTGCCGCTGGTTCCCGTGTCGATGTAACTCGACGCAAACGACTGGTCCTCGGCTTGAGGCATTGCCAGTAGTAGACCGGAGTAACCGTCACCGGCATATGCGCTAGTATCGTAGCCTACTCCGTCTGAGTCTGCTGGAATTAAATAAATTCCAGCGACATGTCCGGTGCTGGTTGATGAAAAGTTGAGCTGGCAACGATGCCAGCCATTCCCAACAGTCTCGATGCTCCCATTGCCGCTTACTTTAGTGCTGGTTGCGAGGTCGAAAACAGCCGACTGGCCCGTAACGCCAACCTCCCTAATAACTAGCCTACGTGTGTTCCCTAACAGTTTGGCGTAGACCGATATAGTTACATTGCCGCCACCGGCAGTGTAACCCCTTAACAACCGTTTTTGATTGCTATTCGTTTCCTCCCGAAAAGCAAATGCGCTTAACGTACCGTCTGGGCCGACAGCGGCAAGCTCTCTGGTCAAGTTGTCAATTAGCCACGAACCTCCAAAATCAGCCGAATTTGTTAGGAGGTTGGTTGACTGACTTTCAATGAGGATGCCCATAGATTGCCCATCTGTTGAGTGGTCAAACCTCCCGATGTTGTTTGATTTGCTTACCAAACTAGGGGCATACTGCCTGTGTATAGATGTTGTGGTGGCGTTGTAGTCCGTAGCGCCAGTGGTTGATAGGCTGGCAAATGCGATGTCGATGGAGCTGGAGCCATCGCCAGCATACGCATAACTTCCGTAGCTTGTCAGTGTGGGCGACGATGAATTGACTAAGCTGATGCGAGCGTCAACCGGGCTTCCCGTGGCTTTTAAAACACATTTGTAATAACCGTTACTGCTAGCTGTCTGGGTCGCAGACACTGAGCTGAACGATGAGGAGCTTCCAGACGACATCACAGGTGAACCGCCAGCTAGGTCGAATGTCGCCGCCTCATAGTTGTTGTTGCCTGTAACCAACGCCAACGTCAAGTAGCGTGTCCCTGTGTTTTGTTTTGCGTAAAACACTAGCCCATAGTCAGAGGAGCCGCTGGAAATTGATTGAATCAATCGGTGATAGCTAGTTGTCGCAGCTTCCTCAATTGTCCAACCGTTTGTTCCCCCCGCTGGGTCTGTTTGGCTACCAGTGAGTCCTAGGAATTCGACGGTCCAACTCGTGTCAAAATCACTCGACTGGAGGAACAGGTTCTCCGAACTTAGGTGTTTGGAACCGTCCCACACGTTGGCATTACTGGCTCTGGTGAACGTCATCCGTGGGTCCAGCCTACCCGCATTAGCTGCGTCTAAGCTGAATATTGGGCGTTGGGCGGGAAATGAATCTGAGTAGCTCATGCCAGCCTCCGTTATTCAGTTGGGGTTTCGGTAGCGTCTGATTCTGGCTCAGTTGCCACTGGCTCGGCTGGCAGCGATGCTTGATAAGCTGCTATCACATCGTCTGTCCAGACTGCTGCTGCGATGTCTTTAACTCGGTCAGCCTGACCAGTGAGGTCATCGCCGGGGTTTAGAACGTGGCGATGGAAGCTGGCAGCAATTTCCTGACCGTCTT
>Ga0208645_1000384_pt1 | contig 49408 bp, 29 predicted proteins | sample VirMetDEL_Sep_01_FD_184519 | JGI IMG/M metagenome (GOLD analysis project Ga0208645, IMG submission 184519) | Aqueous microbial communities from the Delaware River and Bay under freshwater to marine salinity gradient to study organic matter... | ecosystem: Environmental > Aquatic > Marine >... | reverse complement strand
CGTAGAAGATTTCACCAAGCGATTCTGTGAGTTCGTAGACATGAAGTATGTGCATCCTACCCTGAAGCGTGAGCTGATGGAGGATCACGGTCTGAGTGAAGAGCTTGCAGAACAGCGTGCTACCATGTACCAAGTTAAGATCACCAAAGAGGGTCTTGTCAATGCTTTCAAAGTATCTCGTGAGATACTGCACAAGTATGACACTGAGACTGGGGAAGAGATTCCTCGCTATCAGCGTACCTTCAACCCTGATACTGGGGAGATAGACAGTGAAGGCTTCCCAGATATTGTGGAGGACAGACTGTTCGAACCTTCAGTGATGGGTAGCGGTGGTGATGCTTTCTACTGTGAAGGTGCTAACGGATATGCAGAACCTCAACACTTTATTAAAGTTGGTTGTACACACAGACTCCCATCATGGAGTAATGTGAATACAGACGACTCACGATCTTGTGTAGAAGGTTTGCATGTCGGTGGCCTTAAGTACATCGCATGGTACACTGGTGAGATTCACAATATATTCGTTGACCCAATGCATATTGGTGCTATCCCTGATTCCTTGGATGGTGCCATTCGTTGTTTGCAATACTTCGTACACTCCAGCCTTGTTGGGGTGAACGGTAGTATGTATCATTCTTCGTCCTATGCTGCTCTAACTGATGAGCAGTGGGAAGAGATGAAGGAAGATATCATTGCAGAATACAACAAGATTGCAGATGAGACGGCGGAGATAAAGGTACTGTGACATGAGCAGTATCGAGAGACTACCCAGAGATGGGAACATCTGTCTCATTGATGCTGATTCTCTGTTGTACTATGAAATGGATAAGCCTACCCTAGAGGATGCTATCTATGGAATAGACCAGAGGATTGCAACAATGCTATCAGAGTGTAACACTTCCAAGTTCGTTGGGTTCCTTACAGAAGGACGTTGCTTCAGGTATGAAGTGACTGATAACTACAAAGGGAATCGTAAAGGACGACCTAAACCTCCTGTGTTCTATGCACTGCGTGAGCATCTCAAGCAGAAGTATAACATGTGGGGTATCAAGGAGCTGGAGGCAGACGACCTTGTGAGCTATTACTCGTATACGGATAACCGTAGTACGATTATCTGCTCCCCAGACAAGGACGTTCTGTACCAGTGTGTTGGGATGCATTACAACTATGGTAAGGCAGAGTTCCTGCATACTTCACCTGATGAAGCACTTAAGTTCCTTTGGAAGCAAGTGCTCATGGGTGATAGTACGGACAATATCCCAGGCATTCCCGGTGTCGGTGTTAAAACCGCTGACAATTGGTTGAAGGACAGAACCAAGGACTACGAAGCATTTGCGCTGAAGAAGTTCGTGGAGAAGTTCGGTATGGTGGAGGGTGTGATGAAGTTCCATGAAACCTTTAGGCTCGTCTATCTGTTGAAGACAGAAGAAGACGTGCGTAGGGAGACTGGAAGGTCATTACTACCTCTGCAACTTACTCAACTAATAGAAGAGGAAGAGCCATGGTGAGATGTCCGGACCTACAATTCACCCCTATCAATGGGAGAACTGTACGTCTGACTGGGAATCTCTCTAAGTGTGAAACAAAGAAGATTCAAGATGTAATCATAGGAATTGATTGCAAGCTCGACGATTGTACGTTTGAGATTAAGATAGGGGGGACTATTAGGGCTAGACCCAAGTCCCCCTATCGCATCAACGTGATCACACCGTGCACTGGTGAGCGCAACCAAGTAGTGTGCTATGACTTGTCAGTGGATAGACTCACAGATTCGAGCATATTCCTTCTCCCGATGATGGGTGGGAATAGAAAGCTGATGCTGTGGCATTCACTGTTTGTCAATGCGTTCATGGGTACCCCTGAATACCCTGAATGTGTTGCATTACTATATCGGTTTTCAGGCGATCCCTTGTTTACTAAGTTCGAATCTGCTTTGTGTTCGTTCAGGAATTTTAAGATACGTATCGACCCTGATCCGTATCATGTATTATTTGTGTTCGATGTTCCGGAGGAAGCTAAGTCTTCATATGCAGCATTTGTAGATGGAAGATTTTCTGAGATAGATGATGATTGGAAGCTGAGAATATTGGAGTTTCATGGCTTTGACTTCGACGGACACACTGGGAAGATTCTCTTTAAGGACCCTGGATTAAGATCTCATATTGAGAGACAGCTTGATGTAACGCTACCTGCAGATGCAGAGCTGCACAGCAAGCCTAGTTTCGATCTCGAGGTATTCAATCAAGAGTTCTATTCTCCCAGTAAACCAATATTATGAACGACAAAATCAAAGAACAGTTAGGGGATTGGGCACCAATCCTCGCACCGATCTTTGACTCACAGAGATTTGCGAAACTGAAGAAGGACTTAAGCGAAGAGTACAGGAACTACACTTGCTACCCTGCAGTGAGTAATGTATTCAGAGCTTTTGACTGGACTCAGTTTCGTGATCTCCGTGTAGTCATCATCGGTCAAGACCCGTATCATAACGGAATAGCTACTGGACTTGCATTTGCAACCAACAACGGTAGGCTCAGTCCCAGTCTTAGGAATATTGTAAAGGAATTACATGAAAGTCATGGTAGGGATGTGAACCCTAATTTCGATACAAGCCTTGAGCACTGGGCTAGACAAGGTGTACTTCTCATCAACACGTCATTGACTGTTAGAGAGAAGGAACCTAACTCCCATAAGAAAATATGGGAAGGCTTTACTGTAGAAGTGCTCAAGCGTATCCGCGCCAAACATAATAACATTGTGTTTGTGGGGTGGGGTAAGGATGCGCAGTCACTGATTGAGCAAATACAAGTAACTGATACTGAAGAAACTCTGTCTTTATTCCCAGAAGAAGAAGGTAGTCATTGGGTGTTAACTGCACCCCACCCGGCTGCTGAATCTTACTCTGGGGGTACAGCTGGGTTCTTTGGTTGTAACCACTTTGTCAAGATTAATGAGTATCTTGAAAGCCCTATTGACTTTTTCAAATACCCAGAAGATGAGCGACGGCATTTGGTTCCAGGAGCAGAATACTTCCACTACAGTGGATAAACTAAAAATAGAAGAGCAAGAGATTCATACTTTGCGCAGGGCTTATTATCTTCTCGACGAGATAAAGGTTATGCTCAGGGAGAAGAATACAGCCTACGGAGATTCAGCATTGAACCCGATTAGATTGTTCTCTCGAAGCGACGCTATCGACGCTATATGCGTGCGTATAGATGATAAACTCAGCAGAATCAGTACCATGGGTATCGATGACAAAGCTGAGGATACAATAAAAGATCTTATTGGATATCTAATACTATTGCAAATAGCTAAAGAAAGGAAAGGGGGGCGCTGAAGCCCCCCTTTTTTTGCGCCCCCTACAAGTTTATTCGAAGAACTTAAGCTTGGCCATAACTCTTTCCGGAGAGCCATCAACCCATGGAACTGTATCCCATGTTCTAAGGAACGGGAACACCTTCTTCATTCTTCCTATGAACTTCGAGTCTCCTTTCTGATTTGCTCCTGATCTTCTTTGGTACTGTATATCCTTGAGTATTTCTTCCTCATCAGAGTAAGCACCTATTTCATACTGAGCAGTCCTAAATCCAGTATAAGCTAGCATAAATGCGTCCTCCACCAAATTCACAGATGCTACAGGCCTCATAAGCATTCTCACACCTTCCATTGGATTTAGGAATGCAGTAGTTTCTGTATACAATCTCCTAGCTTGGTAGGCACCAAACGCTGCAAGGTAATTTTCATCATCGTCATCCGCTATTCCTTTTAGGAGGTTATACATCATCATAGTGAGAGTAACTGTCATCACATCGTAAAGATTTCTACGCATGTTCTGCTTGTCTATCTCACTCATCATACTCATTACCTTGGTGTAATTCAATTTATTTTCGATCATGGATCTCAAGAAATCGAATCCTGTCTTGTAGCTACCTCTAGTTATTGCTCCTAGCTCATGATCTACTTGGAGCATATCACCATGACCAAATCTTGCACGTAGGCCTGGTATAAGGTAGTTGCGGAACAGAAGCAAGAACTTACCTGTTGCAGTACGCTGAGCCATAGCTCGGTCAAAGCTACCTTTTACTTGGTTAGTTCTTTTGCTTAGTCCGTGTATACGAGCTATTAACTGTGACTTGGTTACGTTAGCTACTTTAGGATCTATGACAAGCCTACCGGATTCACTTTCTATGAGCATATCCCATATGTTGGCTTCCTTACCATCTTTCATGATAACGTTGCCGTCTTTGTCTTTAGCAACAGTAGACTTCAATACAGCCAACATACGAACTGAAGCAGTTTGATGCTCTACTCCACCCTGTGCGAAGTAAAGATTCTTTTTGTTTATCAGCTTCTTTACTTTGTTAGATCCCACATTAGCAAATACGTTTTCCACATCTACCAGTCCGTCGAAACTTTGCAGTGCTCTAGCTAGCTTCCCCTTAGGTCTGAATGCACCCACGTCTTGAAGAGCTAAACCTTGCTCAAACAAGTAGGTTTTAACAGCATCTGCGTAAACGTCAGGTTTAAAGAACTGCTTAGTAAAAGCTTCCCGAGCTGTCATGTTATTATCAAGAATAGCCTGGTTACCTATCTGCAATACGTTACCCGCCAATCCTACAACAGCCGTAAAACCTATTATTTTGCTCATAGTTTTTTGAGCATCTGCACTTATGTCTGGAACATCTACAACTCCATAGAATACAGAGTCAACAAAATCCTTAAGGTGCTTAAGATCTAAGTTGTCCTCAGAGCCTCTCTTAGTAACATGCTCTGCAGCTTTTCTGGCAATATTAGCCACCTGGTCCATAACTGGAACACCACTCTGATATTTAATAACTCCCTTGCGTTCATGCAATGCAAGCATGCTAGCAACCAGACCAGCTATTTTAGACTTTTCCTTGTATGTGTTTGCCATATGTACAAACTGAGACATACTAGCAGCAACGTCTCTGGAGATATTTTTTTCATCAACAGGGTTAGTATAGTACTTAGGTATACCTCGTATTTCTTGACCGTCATTAGAGGTCATCATACCAAACTCTGTATCTGTGTCAAGTCTACGGAAATCTCTTCCTATCTCATTCTTAAACTCTTTCCATCCATCTTCCACAAGTGTGCCCAAACCATCCTTACGAACAGATGGCATCACATATGAGAACTCATCCCAACTATTGACTCTGAGACCACTTTCCCCTATAATCTTTTGGGATCTAGCGTAGTTAGATACTATGTAATCATAGAACTCTTTCATCTCAGGAGTGGCCTGTATCTTCTTCCACTTGTCACTCTCATAGCTTTTGTTCGGCTTAGCAAGTTCACCCATATACACCATACGCCCAGACTCTTGGTCGAACTTGCCCATCTTCTTAAGTCTATTCTGTGCCTTGTAATAGTCCGCTTGTAGGAGAAGTATTTGCTCTCTATTAGCAGGGTTATCTTCTTTACTAAGCATTTTCATCCTGTCCTCCAGAGCATTAGCTTCCTTCAGGGCAGCCTTGTACTTTTCAGCAGCTTTTTCTACAGGCTCAGTATTGTCTCTAAACCATTTTAGCTTGGCTTGATTATAGAGTAGTGCCTCTTCACTTTTGAACCACTCCTCTTTTAACTCAGGATCTGAGTCATAAGCAGGTTTGTTATACTTCTTAGATATAGCATCTATGTAATTATAATACTTACCATAGTAATCATCTACGTTGAACTGCTGTACTAAGCTAAGAGCATTTATAGTTTTGTCTCCTACTCGAATTTTAATATTGGTTAGAAGATCCTCATAAAGATTAGCTGCATTTAGTTCTGAGCCCCCTTTCCACTCCTTGAACTTCTCAAACTTGTCCTCCATATTATATATGAAGTCAAGAGATTCATCGTTAGCTTTATTCAATGCATCCTTCAATGCAAGTGCAAACAGTTGCAGATTCTGCTGTCTAGAATATACAATAGGATCAAGCATATAAGAGAAGTAGCTTTTAGATCTCATTGCTTCTGTGAGCTCTGTATCTAGCTGAGCTTTACCTACAAGCTTGCTATCTAAATACTTGAGCTTCAGCTTCATAGCTTCTTCATCAAACTCTTCTCTAGTCATAGTACTTTCATCAGAGAAGTACTCATTGTTAAGCTGTATGAACTCAGGCATCTTATTGCCGTACCGACCTGTTTTTCTTTCTATAAGAGTAAACGGCCTAAATCCTGACAGATCCCCACTTTCTTCAACTCTGCTTTTCTCCTGTTCAATTGCTGCTGCTGCCTCTGGGCTAGCATATTGCAACAATGTCTTAGTAGTCATCGGGAGAATGTCCTTGTAGTAGTCCTCATTGAGCTCTCTAAGCCTAGTAAGACTAGAGTCTAGATCAACTAGTAGGTCTCTAGTTTCATCTGGGAATTGATCCAGCAGACCCTCCTGACGCATAGTAGATAGAAGATCTTTTACAAGAGTGACTGTGGAAGAGCTCTCCTCTTCGTTGTACAAACTCTCCAAAGTCTTACGAAGCTCCTCAATTTTATTGAGCCTGTCGTACATAGTATCAAGGTCTACAGATTCATTTTCCGTAGATCTGATATCATCCATCATATTTTCTAGGATGGTAACTCTGCCTACAACGTATTGATGGAAGTCAAAAAACTCGTTTAGATCTGCAGTATTTGAATCCAGCTTCTCTTTCATCTGATCGATGTTGTTTATAAGAGCGCTGACGTCTCGCATCTTCCCGTCCTTAGACTTACTCTCTGGCAAGCCTTTGAGTCTTATACGTTGCCTCTCCAAGCTATCTCTAACTTGATTGTATACCTTATTAAGTTTGTTCTGTAGCCTTTTAGATTTCTGTACACTAGGGTTGAACTCTCCAGACAACTCTCTTTTGATATCTCCGGCAAACATTTCTTCTGCAAGAACAGCTGCAATACTTGGCTTAATCCCAAACAGCTTGCCGATAGCACGCAGTATCCTGTTAATCAGTATCTGCAGTTTACTAGGATTCTTCCTCTCAATTTTAGCGCCTTGTATACCTATAGCTGTTACCAGTATCTCCTTTCCAAGATCACGGCCTTCCAGCTCTGGGTAAGATGCAGCAACTATTTCAGCTAATCCTGGGTCAGATTTTTTGACTTCCTCAATGTACCTATCAACCTGATCCTGTGGGAGCATATCTATAAGTATGTGCCCAAACTCATGATACGTAGTGTCCTCAGTAATCTGGGCAGGGTCTACGTAGACTACTCCATTTCTAACCTCACCCTTCACTCCTAAAGGAAGAGAAGCTTCAACAACACTTACTGTGACTCCGGCTTTAGCAAAAGAAGTTCTAAGTCTTGCTATTTTCTCTCTAGCCCCTCGAGGTGTGTCACGAACAAACCCAAAGCTATCCAGGTTTCTACTTTGCTGAGTATCCGTAGTACGGAACACACTTGTGTATGCTCTAGACGGTGGCTCAAGTATCTGATCTTCAGCTTGGAACAAGCTTCTATTATACTTTTCGCCTTTAAATCTCAGGTTAGCTTCGTAGAAGACATGTTGCTTACCCTTAGTAATAACAGGTCCATACGTAGACATGTTACTTCCATAGTTAGTGTCTCCTTGATTTATCCTTTTGTAAAGGAACTTGTGCTTGCCTTTTGTTTTAATAACCCACTCTGAATCTCCAGGGGATTGTTCAACACTTCCTATATTACCTGCTAGTTTAGATCTATTAAACAGGTATCCTCCACCACCACCTCTGAAATAATGAGTCCCATAGCTAGATAAGAACTCTGCTTTAAAATCCTCAAGAGCATTCTCATCAGTTCCCAGCTTGAGCATCTCCTGATTAAGATGCTCCCTTACACCCAAGTCAGATAAATATCCAACGGGTATAAGCTCAAAGTAACTCTTCAAACCAGGAGAAAAGCCTGTAGTAAGTATACTGTTTGTTATAACAGTTTTGACAAACATTCTAACGAAAGGAATGTTTTCCTCACCGTACAAACCAAGGTCATCAATCATACCTTGGAGAGTCATGGTGAACTGATCCTTCTGCTCTTTGGTAGAAAGTTGTGTTTTGTCTACCTGCAGGTAAGTAAACTTTTGACCATTAGGCATAGGTTCTTCAGCTATACTAAAAGCATCTACTACAGGGTTGGAAGTACCTCCTGTAATATCTTGCATAGCTTTTAAAAGCTTAGCTACATCACCTCTAACAAAGGTGGGAAAGATAAACTCCACATCTAAATGTCCTTTCTCAAAGAGAGGCGACCCAGGCTTAGTCACTAGATGATGCAGTATTGCTTTGTTTATGTCTCTGTGCGTGTTAGCATTGAAGACTTCCTTATTGGTTATCTTTTTAATGTCCTTCTTAAACTTCTGCACTGAAGGCTGTCTTGATATAAATCCTAGAGCTGTAGTTACATCCAAGCTGCGCTCCATTGCTGCATACATAGCTCTAACTATAGGGTATGCATCTCCTTCAGTTACCATCTTTAGAGATTCTAGACCCCCAAAGACTTCAGCATCTTGGTTAGATGCAGCATCTATTAGTGCCAAGTGAGCTTGTGTTGTTCCTCCAATTTTATCAATCTTATCTGGACTAAGAAGTTTGTACAAAGTATCTAGCTTAGTGCTTTGCTGAGACATAAACATCAGCATGTCTAGATAATTTTTTTCTCCGTAAGGCTTATCCGAATGTATGATCTCTTTCATTTCTTCAGATGAAAGCTTCATAGGAACAGGCTTCACAGGATCTTTTCTAGTTGCCCCTATCTTAACTACCTGCTTCAAGCTAAGACCTTTAGAAAGTGCCTCTTGTACTTTGTTCCTAATAACTGGTACGTTCAAGAACAGTATAGCCTGTTCTGGAGTCATGCCTATTGACAACATGTAGGTTGTCAGAGCTGCAGTTATTCTGTTGTCGTTAATCAGTCCTTGTATTGGGTTCTTAACAGAGTCAACAGCTTTGCTCAGGTAGTTTGACATGTAGTAGTCTGTAAACCTAAACACTCCCATAGAGTCTTGGAACTTAGCTTTTTCAGTAAGCTCTCCTACTCTAACACCATCTACTTCAAAGTACTCGGATTCATCAGGCTTCCATGAGAGCTGACCACCACTCATTTCCTGAGCAGCAATAGCTACGTTACGACCTGCGATGGCGTTAGCATAAATACCACGCAGTGCAGCTGACAATTGGTTGTCCGCACTACTTCGAATACGTCCAGAAGTACTATTGATGTCAATCTTTACTTTAGATTCGGCTCTTTTCTCAGCCACAGTCATAGAATCCAAAGTCTGCTGATCGAATCTAATACTCAGAAGTCCAAGAGCTACTGGGTCATGCTCCGCAGGTAAGTCCAAAGGAGCAAGAGTCTCATGGATGTGATTAATGTTCCCACCAATTGCTTCGAAGGTGTCAAAGATGATATTGTTTATCACCTTAGAATCCAGAGAATTAAAGTCTTCCTGAGATGCACCCGTAAGTTTGTTATAGTCAGGTCTGACCTTAGTTACTTTTACTTTTTGGTTAGATTCTTGAACCTCAAGCTCTGGGAAGATGACGAACATCTTGTCAACGTCGAAGTCAGAACCCATCATGGTAGTAACACCAGGAGGAACTTTAACAGCAGCTGGGTGAGACTTAGGTAATATCTTCCTAACCCTCATCATAAGAGTAGAAGACTTACCTTGCTGAGGAACACGATAGCCAAGTAGTCTATTAAGAGCTGCATCAATATCAACGTTAGGATCTTCTGGGTCTATCCCTAAGTCCTGAAGCACATCATATCGTATGTCCACTTCTGCTCCTACTACAACGTCTGTACCTGAGGAATTATCTATATCATAGAACTTCAGAGTCCCATCTTTTTCATGTCCTCCGTACTCACCAAACTGAACCATTTCCACACCTGTCATCTTCATCAGATAGGCGTTCTTACGGAACAGGTTCATAACTATTGAGTCAAGCTTAAGCTGTATGCTGGGGAAAGACGCTGGCAACAAAGTTGTAACGACCCCATTCTCATCAGCCACTACATCCAGAGCATCCATTATATTCTGAGGCAGATCTTTTTCAACACCTATCTCAGTAAGAAGCTCTCTAAGCTTGGGTATCATTTTATTAAGTGCTGCTACTTGCTCAGCTTCAGTAGTAGCATTCATCACCTCATCGTACCCCAAGTCTTGTACAACCTTGTCATGCCCTTGGTTGAGCTTAGCAACAACAGCTTTCTGGTAGATATCAATAAGCTCTCTACCTGTTACAAGCTTGTTGGAATCTCGCAGGTAGTAAGTCTCCGTAGGATTGATGTTAGCAATCATATTTTTACGGGGCTGTCTACCAAAGGTGGTTTTCTGCGTATTCTTTTCTGGTAGAATCTGAGGAACTTTCAACCCCCTTGAAGGCAAAGTTTGTATTCTAGCTTCTTCCAGATTAGCAGCAGTGACCGCTCTGAACGATCCCAGCTTCTTAGCTTCCACACTGTTAGCAACATGTACGTTATTGGATTCCATCCAATCATTGAGCTTTTTCATCTGAGGTACACCCTCAACTAGCTCATCTGTCATTACAACGTAAGAGTTCTTATGAGATACAGCCATAAGGTGATTGTATCCTCCAAACTCTTCGAGAACTCTAAAGTCATAAGAGGTTTTCCAAGGTCTGATAGGTGATCTCTCCCCGTCCCAAATTCTTTGCCCCTTGGGTTTAGACATGTACTCTTTGTATACCTGCTCATCTACTGCAGTCCACAAACCAAGACCCTGTCCCAAACGCCTGTGGAAATGAATAGTTATCATACCCTGAGCGTCGGTACCGTTAGACTTTTTATAACCCTGCATGAATATATCTGCAGCTTCCTCAGTGCTTTGCGCTGCTATTGCGTCGCGCAGTCTCTTGTAAGCTTCCGGATTTTCCTCCTCCATGTTGGATATATTATCTGCTATAGTTATCTCTCGGAACTCATCTAGCATACCATAGTCTGTACCATCCATATTCATGCTCAAAGTGAAGAACTGTCTACCAGGGGTACCAGACAAATGCGAACGTTTATTGTAGTTAGCGCCACCACTTGTAAAGTGCACACCATTCCGCAGAAGCTCTCTACTAATAACTCGTCCAACTACATTCATCTTTATGTAGTCCTTGACAAATTCTATTTCCTTACCTACAACATAACCATTACCTGGCTGTACACTGTTAGCAACCAGAAGCCTTAGCCTCTCTTCTCCCCCAACTTCTTTAAGTATCTCCTCTAAGTAGGTGGTTTCCATCCTATTAACTACCTCAGCTACATATTCTTTGACAGCTTTTTTAAGTTCTTTTGTCATAGGCTTGCCCATCTCCATATGGAGGTAAGCATCATGTGCTATGTTAGTTGTATCTCTATACTCTCCCCCAAATTGCAGAGCTTTGTATCTACCATCATGGTAACCTGCTATGAGGTCTTTGTCAGGCGTACTTTCTATAGTTTTCTCTGCTACTCGTATTCTGTGCAGATCAAGCAAATAAGTCCTTTCAATAGCAGCTTCTAAAGGGTTATCACCTAAGACTTGGAAACCAGTGCTTGATCGTACACTAGAATTAAGAATGTTGTCTATGGCCATATAAGACAACTTGCTTCTATCTCCCTGAGTATCAATAGCTATATACTTCTTGTCTTTGCTAGACCCAAACATTATAAGGTCTACTGAAAGACCCTCGTTATAGTCAAAGTTGTCATATTCTACAGCTCTCTCATCTCCCTCACGCTTAGAGTCTATGTCTACTATCTCAAAGCTTTCCTTACCAGCTTTAGTAGATATCATCATATGCGCCAAGCTGTTGTAAACTACCTCATTACCCTGACGATCTTTACCTCTTATGTAACTTCCAACGGTTCCTTTGCTACCTTCTTCACCTTCCATGATAGCCTGAAGGCCTTCACTGCTCACGTCTTTTACCATCTCAGACGTGATGTTCATATCGTTCTTAAGATTGATTGGGAATATCAAATTACCAAGGCCGTTAAAGAACGATGCTGCCACAGGAGCTTCGAACTTAGACATTATAACCTTGGATATAGTAGCCATAGTGGTACTCTCCGTCTGGAATATGTTAGGATAGTTGGCTTTCCCCAGCTTACCTAGCTTGTTGGGGTTCTCCATAATATCCTTGAGGTTTGTGTTTGGCCTTTTGATGAAGTTGCTTACCGATATGCCTTCCATCTGCAAGGCTTCTTTAACTCTCCTAGCAGCAGTTTCTCGGTCCTTTGCTATATTAATTCCAAGAGCTAACAACATGTCAGCCAGCTCCTCATAGGATCTATCTCCGGTACCTTTTAAGTCTACAATATTCTTGTAGTGCTTAAGAGCTTTACCCAACCTTGCTTGGTTTGCTTGTATATCTAGAATGTCTCCGTCCTCACTAACGCTCACCTTATATATTCCTGCCACAGAAGTAGCTTGTTCTGCCCACTTAGCAGTAAAATATCTCTCAATACTCTTAGAACTACTGTCTATAATCTTGACTACTTTCCTAGGTTTACCAGGCTGTGAGGATGAGCTGCTCTCTACGACAATCATTTTGTACGGTGTCATAGCTTGTGAAAATACACTATACAGAAGGGCTTTCTCCGGAGTAGACAGATTTTGGATAAAGTCATAAACTGCAGTAAGGCTACTGATATTGGAAGATCTGCTCTTGAGCTTCTCCATCATATCTACATAGCTTTCACTTCCAACTACAGCAGTTTGTATCTCATGATATATGTCCTCTATAGGCATATAAGTTTCAAACCCGAAGTAAGATTCAGATGTTGATTTCACAGGTATTCTGGACAGTACTCTCCTAGCCTTATCCCCAAGAGCAGCGGCTGGGTCAGTTTGAGCGTAAGACACAGAGTAGTTTCTGTCAGCTCCTTCTTCCTTGTCATTTACTTCTCCTCTTTCTCTAGCTTGTTCGGAGTCATAAATTTTGAAACCGTAATCACGAAGACGATCTCTTATGTCTGTACGGAATCCTCTTACATTGACACCTCCGAGCTCTCCGCGTTTGTCATGCCAATGCTCATAGACCTCTAGGAAAAGCTGTGCATTATCTGCAGCTTCTTCCCCAATCATCTGTGAAGGCATAACTTCCCCATCATGGGTAAACTCTGGAGCACCCAGTTTAATATTATAGTCACTGAGTACAGCTTGGAACTGCTGAGGATCATCATATGCTCTCTGCAATGCTCCGAACTCCCTATCTGAAATTGGTTCTCTAGTTCTACCACCCGTCATAATATCCGGGCTGTCTTTATGAAAAGCAGATCTCAAGAACCAGTTACGTATAGTAGAATCTCCACCCTTGACATTTGCTGTCTCAGGGCTACCTAGCAAGTCTTGCATGTTTGCCCCACTTGCACTGACTTCATTTAGAGCTTTGTATATAGCTATATCTCTAAGCTCTCTAAAAGTTTGAGGGTCAGCAGCATACTGCTTCATCATGAACGCAGCTCCCGGTGAAAACGCCTGTGCAGTTCTACTATAAGATGCCGGTATGCGGTTAGACTCTATAAGCCTAAACGCTTGCCTCATAGCAACAGGCTTACCTGCAAATGCTTTTATGTATGCATACAGATCTTTGAAGAACTTAACCAGTCTTTGCCCAAAACTCTTAGGGGCTTTCTGAGACAAAACATAGTCACGGAAAGCGTCAGCCATTTTCTCCTCCAAGGCAAGCAGACGCGCCTCCTTGTTGGTAATATTAAGTTGGCCTCTTTTAGCTTTTTCTATATCTTCAGCTGTAGGTTCACCAAACTCTGCAAGTGCGTCCAGGTATATGGCTTCTCTCTGCTTATCGTTAAGCAATGTTCTAAAGAACAAGTGATATCCTTCATGGTACTCAGTACCTACTTCAGCATTAGACCACAAGTGAACAGCTGCATTCTCCATATATCCATGGACAACAGCGCTACCAACCTTTTTCATGTTGGTGTAAATACTCACTGAGTCTTTACCAAACCTCGCTCTGAGCCATGACACAGCTTGAGTTTGTTCCATTTTACCCCTCTTAGGAGTACTTGGAGACTTAAGGCTATAGCTAGGAGGTCCTACCTGTATTTTTCCGTTTACCTTAATACGAAGGTCTTCGACGTATTGTTTGTTGTTTATGTTTTCTATAGACCTGGTAAACAGAAGATCAGCTCTTTTCTTTAAAGCATCTAATGTCTCCGGTGTAGGACTGGATTTCATAAGGAATGTTACACCCATTCTTCCACCTCTACCAGTCCTTACGCCTCCATTAGGGGCTTTCATCAACTCTGCAAATGGAATTTCATTTGCTATGTATACGGCGTGCATATTTTCCCTTAGTTGCTTAACCGCCATATTCTTACCATCAGGTATATTCGTCTCAGTAGTCAAATATTGTGCTAGGAACCTACGATTGTCTTCACTTAATTTTGATGAATCATAGTTGGCAACGGCGTACCCAACTTCCCCATTTGGGTGTAGCCCGCTTACAAAGAAGAAAGTGTCAATACTTACTTCTCCTGTAGTAGAATCCTTAAGACTAAAAGGAACATCGCTAACATCGCTTGCGTTCTGGTCTCCTATTCTCTTTATCTCGTCTTTAAGACCTTGAGGAAAGGTTTTAAATGACGATGCAAAAGAGAAGCTACGACCATTGTATATATCCACACCGAGCTTGCCTTGATCTGCTACAAACTCTTTAGTAGCTGATACAATTTCAATCTCGTCTGCAGTAAAGATTCTAAACTCATTTCCTTCCCATACAAAAGGTACACCAGCTTCTTCATCTGGCTGGAATCCATCTACGAAGGCATCTTCAACGGCACCCATTCCGGCTTCCTCAGCTGCAAACGCTGCGTCAGTCTCTCCAGCTAAACTTTGTCTACTTGTGTTAGACTTGACATACTCATCATAAGGAGTATTAAAAAGCTTTTGCCATTTAGCCTTGGCAGCTTCTATATATTCTTTTTGATACTTGATACCCTCATAGTCTGCAACTTCTATTGCTTCATTTAGAAGTTCATAAGCATTCTTTATGCCCTCCTCTAGTTGCCGAGCTTCTTCTTCACTTACTATACCAGCAACGTCGGCTCCTCCAGCCTTTTCAATTGCATCAAAATATGCATTGATTACCTGCTTGGTGTCAACGTCTAATATTACGGAACCGCCCAAGACCATACCATGCATGGGCACGCGCACTTCCAGTTCTGTGTCCCCCGGCTGCAAAGTCAAAACTAAATTCTTCGACATAGCATCATAACTAGCTGTTTTGATGTCTAGTGTAAGTACCTCTTCCAGATAACCTCTGACATAGCGCGTGAGTACATCCTTGGTCTTCTCTCCTGTCTTACCCTTGATGTAATCACCCTCCGGAATAGTGTCACTTTGCTGTAACACTGCCTCACGCTCTTGCCGTAGCCGATGATCTCGAGTTTGCCGGTCGGCACCACTGGTGTCATCTTTGCTTGGTGGTTCTGCAGTAGTCCCCTCACCTGTTATAGAAGCCATAAGTTCTGCTTCCTCTTCAGGAGTCAGAGCTACAGCATTACTAGGATTAAATTTTGTTTCGTTACTAGTAGGTTCTGTGTTGGTAGGCTCTCCGAAGTTGTGCTTTGTTCCAGCTCCACCTTTTCTTTTCTTAGTGGTATTCTTCTTTTTACCTTCGGTGTTTTCGGGTTTTACCCTGCCGCTGCTACCGGTAGTCTCCGAAGTATTAGCTCCTTCCTGCACATTAACAGACATAGAAACTCTGTGGTCGTACGTTGGAAGCCCTTTGTGAAACCTATTACTTGTAGTAAGCAGTTCCTTAATAGCAAATTCTTGGTAGGAAGCATAAGTCTTTCCTGTTACAGGATCTGTATACGCCCCCTCTAGTTCTTGCAGTGCCTTTTTGCTAACCTGAACTCTTGAGTTCATAGCAGCAGCTTTGAAAGACTCTAGCATCCCCTCCTTAAGTCTCTGATATTCAGCAGTTGACGCATTGCCCCCTTCCTTCTTAGGCTTTTCTCTCTCAAATACAGTTACAACATCACCCTCATCAGTTGTTTCTTCAACCATCTTACCATAGCTGAAAAACTTAGGTGCCCCACTTTCAAGCATACCAGATACTTCATCATAAGACATGCCTATGATTGCACCTTTATGCTCAAAATTGAATATTACTTTTCCTGAGTTCTTAAGCTGTGTTACAAAGAATGAAGTCTTACCTTGTATCCAGTTATTAGGTATACCAAGAAGAGCCTTAATCTCAGACACGGTATTGCCCTCACCTTTCTTGGCAATTATATCTACAAGTCTTCCGTAGCCCTCTTCACCTAGAGTTTTAGTACTAGTAGTAAGAGCAGTGTAATCTCCGTTAGGGAGCTTTACTACCATAACAACTTGTCCTGCAGTAAGTTCCATTGAATCTCTTCTCAAATTGAGATTCTCCTGAGCTTCGTTTATTTCCTGATCAGACTTGTTCTGAGCTATTACAGTGATATTGTCTTTTTGTACAATACCTAACCCTACAAAACTAGGAGGAACGTCTTCACCTAGTACCTCAGAGACAGGCTTAAAGACAGGCTCTCCTTGATCATTAGTCTCAGCAAGGAAGTTGCCTTTTCCAGCATACTCTATGGTGTTTACTTTAGCTGTTACCTTATTACCAGCAATAAGTTCCATAAGCAGGTTACTAGTTTTAGAACCTTGGCTCATAGGATTGGGAAGGAAGCCCAAGTATGTATTTGTGCCCGCAAGCTTTACATATATATACTCTAGGTTCTTATTGTCCTTAGTGCTGCGAACGTGTTCAAACTCCACGCCCTTTTCCATGACTTCCTTGTACCCCTCCTCTGTCTTTAAGAAGCCTCTATCTATCGTTCTTGGATGTGCAGGATCAACATCAGTACCCGGTACTGGCTCACCATTTTTAAAGACAACCGCTTTACGTCTTATGGTATTACCGTTCTTATCAGTGGTTATGTCTTTAAGTTGGAACTCACCATTTACGATGTACAGTTCACTTTGAAATGGTGATGGGGATCTAGGATTTCTTGACCCATCATTATCTGGATTAGTAGTGTTGTTTGTAGAAGAGTCGTTAGTTTGATTGGCTTTGTCTGCTTCTTTTTTTGCATCCGCAGCAGCCCTTGCCGCTGCTTCCTCCTCCGCTTTCTTCCTAGCTGCTTCCTGAGCCTTTTTCTGCCTACTTCTATTGCCTTCTATACCTTGCTCTCCTAGAGCTTCTCTACTAGGTATTATAGTATCTAGTACAAATAGTTCTATTTTCTCTTCAGGTGTAAGTTCCTCCTTCTCTTTCTTAGCCTCAAGTTCTTGTTTTTTCTTCTTAAGAACAGGTAGGTCTTCAAGGTTTAGTCTTACAGCTACAACCTCTTCGTTTTCTTGCCTCCTCTTGTACTCGTCGTTTAGCTTCTTTCGAGCAGCAGGAGATACGCCTTTATCTTTAGCTAGTATCCCAAGATCGTAGAGCTCTGCAGAAGTTGTAGTGCTAGCAATAGAATTATCAGCGTACTTATCAATTTCCTTCTGAGCAGCCTCTTCTTTAGTTTTCATCTGCCTTCTTATGTAACCCGCTCTTCTTTCCGGATTGCTAAGAAGTTCGTTCAGTGCATACGCTGCTTGCGTTCTGTCTCCTGCCAGTCTAGATATATCCCTAGCTAGTTCTTCTGCCTTTAGCCTGTCAGAAGGATCTGATATACTCTTAGTTATATTATTAAGAGCTTCTCTAAGTTCAGGAGAAAGCGGCTCTACTTTATCCTCCCTCTCTTCCTTGGGCTTTATAAGCCTTTCTTTATAGCTCTGCTTGTCTGCTCCTAATTGATCATCGGTTACTTCTTCCGCCTCTAGTGCAGCTTCATTACGGTCTACTTCTGCAAGCAAAGAAGCTAGCTGTTCCTTCTCCCCCTCGGAAAGTCCTTGCTCCCTTTCTTTCTTCTGGAGTCTACGAATTTTACTAGAGTTGTACGTAAGCCTCTTAATAGTTCTCTCTGCAACTGCTCTTTCTTCCTTGCTCAAAGGATTGAACAGATCCATAAGCTCAGCACGCATCTTAGATATCCTTCCGTCAGCATCAAGCAATCTGCTCTTATTCCTGACAAGGAAGTCTTTCATATGGTACTCTTCAGTTAGTCTGTCCTTTTCCTCTTCAAGTACATCCTTAGATGTAAGTAGCCTAGGAAGACCAGTTGTTTCTTGACCTGGAGCAATAGCATCAAGCTCTCTTTTTATCTGGACTAGGTTTTTAACGTCCTGCGTTAGATCAGAAACTATCTGTTTATGGTCAAAGTCAGAGTTCTCAGGAAGCCCAAAAGCCTTTGCAAACTCCTCTTTCTCCATATACTTAGCATCATCTATTCTTTCCATGAACATGTCTATGCTACCATTGCGTTCATGGAAAAGAACGTTCTCTTGGATCAGCTCTAGCTGAGCATCTCTGTAACCTTTGTGATCCCCAGACTCCAATGAGTCTTGCATCTTTTTTAGAATAGTCTCCTGGTTCTTAGCAAACTCAGCGTTATCCACAACCTTATATAGGGTAGGGCTGTTGAGTCTATCCAGTACTTTTTTACGCTGAGCATCTTCCTCTGTTTTTCCATAACGAGATATCCCGGATTGAACACCACCCATGAATCCCCCGATAATAGCACCAAGCAGAACGGATTCGATACCTTCTTTATCTCCTTTGAGTATCTCGTTACCTCCCTCACCTATAGCACCTAACCAATCAAGAACACTGCTATAGCCTTCACCTTCTGCAGCGGCGCCCGCAGCCTGTCCAATTGCAAATTGGGTTCCTTCCTGAAAAGCCTCAGTAACTGCGTCTTTTGCAGGATTCTGCAAATACCTAGAAGCAGTTCTTTGCCAAGCTTTTGCATTGTCAGCAGACCACATGTCCAACCACTGCTTAGACTTTGCATCTTTAGTAAAGCCACTAAGACTAGATCTTGATGCTTTGAATTTAGATTTAAACAGCCCCCCAAACATGGCAAGATTTGTAGGTGCAAGTACCGCCATGTTAGAAGCATACACAGCATTACCAATCTTGCTGGCTTCTTCTCTAGCTCTTTCTCTATCGCTCTGACTCAGCTGCATACGGTCAACTCCTTTCTCCGCAGCTATCTGATCTAGCATTGTTTCTTCTGCGTGCTTCAGTGCTTCTCTGGCTTCTACTGCAGCTTCTGCATGAGACATACTTATACCTACCTCAGCTTGCTTAGCAGCACTTATACCCCTCCTAACTTTAGCTGAACTTGAAGCAGTTTTGTACAGCTTTTCAGCAGTAGCAATAGCTTTAGAAGCTCTATAAATACCAGCTGCTCTACTCCCGGCCTTTGTAGCAGCTGCAGCACCTACAGCAGCCTTAGCTCCTTTTGCAGCCAATCCTAATCCTCTAGTAACTATTCCTACTCCACCAGTAGCATATAGACTTGCTACACTAGCTACAGCATACCCAAGACCGTTAGCAGCTTTATCTCCCCAGAAGTTTGCGTATCCAAGATTCTCAAGTCCTATCGCTTCCTGTTCTTCTTTGGTGTAATAGTTTCTAAAGTTGTCTTGCATCCAAGCGTTAACGCTGTCTACTGCTCTACCTGTAGTATTGTCTGCAAGCTTTGTCCAGTCCCTGTAATAAATAGCTTCACCTATACCGTTGAGCGCTCCAAGAGTGTTTTCAGTAAAAGCCATTGCGGTAGTAACACCAGCTTTCATCAATCCTCTGCCCCACTTCTCTGCACGAGACTGACGCTGAGCACGCATCTCATCAATGTCTAACCCAGGAAGAACAGGCACACCATAGCTTAGATAACTATTTGGATCCCCATCAAGAAACATCTCAGTAGATGATGGCATGATAGGAGTATCATCTTTAACAGGTGCAGTGTCATAGCTAAGCCCTGTGAAAGGGTCTACAACACCAGACTTGACAACCTCTAGCCCTGTGAAAGGATCTATAACCTTTTCAGACATTATATAGTAAGTTTTATGTTGTAGAGTTTTGCAAAGGTCTGTAATCTAGGATCAAGCAAGCCTACAGTATTAATAAGTTCTCCTTGCGCGTTGTATATGCTTATAGTCCCTCCTTCTGATGTAGTAAGATCAGCAGTTATATAGCCGCCTTGCTGAACTTTTGGAGCAGCTGGATCGCTGGGATTTGTTGTGAATTCTCCCACCCATTTTAGACCATCGTTCATATCTATGTCTGTAAGACCCTCATGCTTATAAGTAAGCAACTCGCTTACCAGTTTAGCTCCTGGATTATCATAATACTGGCTTAGTCCAGGGATGTCGAAGTAACTTCCTTTTCCTACAGGAACAAGAAGTGATGCACTTTGACCATCTTTATTTGCCATAGAAAGTCTTACTGTAGGTTGACCTCCTATAGGTGCAGAGTAAGATACTGCAACATCTTTAACTACAAGGTCTTGAGGTCTACGATCACCATTTGCATCTTTGCCGGCCTTCCATTCTTTATATGTTATAGTTTGGCCTGTAACAGGATCTAAAACCATTTGAGTAGGCTTGATACCTGCCTCAAAGAAAGCATCCATTTGATCAGCTTGCGCTTTAGTCAAACCAAGGCTCATAGGATCTACGTATGTAGTTGATATGACAGTGCTTTCACCCACAGGTGATGCATATTCTTCTTGCATCAAGAAGTCTCTTTTTTCCCGTTTTTGTTTGTTTTGACGGCGCAATGTCTGTAAAATCCCAACTCCACCCGCAGCACCTACTCCAGTAAACGAAAATGGTTCATCTTCCTGCAATGCTTCCCACTCTGAATCATTGTCTAGCAAATTTTGTGGTGTGTCCTTGTACAAATCTTGGAATGTAATGTTTAACATCCTGGCTTCTGTAGCTTTATCTTCTATTTGCCTCTCCAGAGATTCCCTTCCCTCAGCTGATAATTGATTCTGAGGATTTTCGTACAGAGTAAGAAGCTCTTCAAGCTCTGCCTCAACTGCAGTTATTTCATTATGCAGCTCTCCAGCATATTCACCTCCTCTTCTTCTATATACTATTCCATCCTCTGTGATTACAAATCCGGGCTGACTAGGCGTTACAGGCTCAGTTGTCTTTGCAGTTTTTGCAGCTTGTGCAGCTTCATAATCTTGACGCATTTTCCAAGACTCATCTGCAAGTTTCTGCTTGTAGTTTGTCATCCACAACTCATCATAAGATCTGTCTGTGGTGTTTGATGTTTGTCTGAAGGAGTTTCCTTCTACTGCTCCATCAGTTATTGTCCCAAGTATATTGTCTCTAATGTCATCTGAAACAATTTGCCGCATCTCCTCTATATTTCCTGCCTCTAAAGCTTGAGAAAGTCTACCAACTTTCTCCGGATCAGGATTGGAAGACTTAGACTCATCATCCATCATCCTAGCAATTTCCTGTCTAAGGTTTGGCTCATCCATACGAGCCGCTTTAATTTCTCCTTTCCTTCCGTAGTATCCAAGAACCTCAGGATCGTTCATGACTCCCTGAAGAGCTGCTCTTACTTTCTCTTCACTTACTTGTGTAGTGCCTGAGGCAGTCTTAAGTGTAACCATACCATCTTGTTCACCTCCAAGTATAGTATTCGACGTTATTACAGAGTCAGGCTTAAGCCCTTGCAAAGCCTGGCGGATACGATTTTGTATGTCAGGTATTTGCCAAGCTTTTACACCCTCAAACATATTGATTGCGTTACCTGCTTCGTCGTAGGAGAATCCATTGTATCCGAGCGTAGATAGATCTAAACTACCTTCGTAGTCTTCTGCGTCTATCCTCTTGTTTTTTAGCAGCTCATCTAGCTCGCTCTTATAAGCAGTATAGTTTTCTAAGTTCTGCTTTATAGGTTGAGAACCTTTTTGATACTCAGCAGAAGCTCTAGTGACAGCAGCTGTCATATTAGACAGGTTACCATAATTAGAAGATGCACTGTCTGTTATTGAAGTAAGAGCTCTGTCAGTATTATCCAAGAGCTGCCTACGAGCTTCTCTGTCTCCTTCAAAAGGAGCAGAATTCAATTGGTTAGCTTCTGTTCTAATAGCTGCATTCATAAGGAGGTTATCCATATGTCTATCATACGCTTTATCAAGACCTTCTGGAGTAGGATCTACGTACCCACTTACGACCTGACCAAATTGTGCTCTTTTTCTTCTCATCTTCTTCTCTTTCTTGTAGTCTTACGACGAATCTTCCCAGGCTTTTTCACATACCTGCCTTTCCTACCACCTTCATTGGTGTCGTTTGAGTCAGGTAATATTTCAGATGCTTGCTGATTCTGCATAATATCAGCAACCTGCTCTTCCGCTCCGGCTCCAGATACATTTATATCTCTAGCACCCATATTAAAGGGAGTATTGCCTTTGTACACATTAGCATAGTAGTCTGCTGCAACAGGACCATATTGCATCATGTCACTCCCAAAGTTAGCATACTGCTGGTTGTAATCCTTAACTGTCTGTGTACCAATCTTACCCATCTGATTGATAGCAGCTAGCTTTACTGCTCTATTCTGTTCCGCTGTTCTAGTTTTAGCAGAAGCATTGTATTCACTAGCCTTCATAGCATTAGAAGCATTCTGTTGTCTAATACCTGCATTGATACCTTTTTCCGTGTTGGCTATTTGTAAGTTGGCTCTGCTTTCCTGGTCATTAATATTACGTTGAGCTTGTTGACCTGCAGCCAAATTCTTTTGCTGCATAGCTAGTGCTCCGGGACCAGACATAGAAGATGTTATACCAGCTGCTGCTCCTTGAGATTGTTGAGCTGCTGCTGCACGTTCTGGATCTAAGTTTGTACGACCCATACGTACTTCCCTAGCATACTCCGGCTTCATAAGATTCGCAGCTTGCATAGACTGTAAAGCAGCTATAGGACCAGCCATTTGTAACATGGTTCCCGGCATTCGAGGCCTAAACTGATTAGGTAGATCTGCTGGCTTATCGGGTCTTTCACCTTCAAATGTAGGAGCCTCCAAATCCTCCTCCGGCTTGTACTCTGGCTCTGCTTCTGGAGCACCAGGTCTTTCCAATAGATGCCTGCTATACCATTGATCACCGAATATCAGGTCTCTACCCTGATTGTCAGACGCTATTTTACCTGTAACCAGGTCATCGTCTAGCTCATTGTACCAACTTCTAAAAGAGTCCTTAGCTTCTGTAGTATCAAATTTAGAAGGATCAAACTCTCCATCAGTCATATATTCTGAGAAGTCAAATCTATCTACGTCTTCTGGCAGCGAACCTTGCTCTTCAGTCATCCTGTTATACCAGTCCCTCATTTTATCTGCCCGGTTACCGCTGTTAACCACAGTCTCACCGTATATACGCTCTCCCGTATTAGGATCTGTTTCTTGAATTGCTCCAGCAGCTCCACGCTCACTCCTAAGCTTCTCGTTCCTCTCTATAATCTCCTTCCTCTTAGCTTCTTTAGCCTCGTAGTCCTCTTTAGCTTTTTTATTCTCCTCTCGTATCTTCTTGTTTCTTTCTTCAACAGCTTTCTTTTCATCTTCATAAGCAGATTGCTTTTCCTCAAATTCAGACAAGCTTTCTTCGTAGTCTGCCATGTCCTGCTCGTACTGTTTCTTTTGCTTGCGTCTCTTACCCAGTTGTGCTTTTTCTCTGGGCTTCTCTACTGATTCAGGTTCCCCTTCTTCTCCGCGAAGCTTTTCATTCAGTCTTACGTAGCGTGCAGTAATCTTAGCTGCTTCTTGGTTGTTCTTAGCTTTTGCTAGTTCCTTTTCTAGATCTTCGGCAAGTGTGTTACCAGTAGCAGGATTTTTGATGTAATCCGACACTATGTATTCCTTCTTACCATCTTTGGTATTAACATCTACTTGCAGCTCACCATCTTCTACTTCAAGGCCTGGCTTCTTCTTACCACCCTCTTCAAGTATGATACCGCTGTCAGAACCCATACCTGCTTCATCATGCTTGTTGCCATGGAACTTGAATGCACCGTACCCTATGGGCTGCATAATACCCCCAGGCAGAGGTTTTGCTCCCCCGTCTTTTGCTCTAACGTTCTTAGCAAATTGTGCACGCTTGCGTAAAGTATCGTCGTTACTATTTAGTGCACGTTCTATACACTTATCTGTAACTTTACCACCGCAGTATTCTGTGAATGCGCCGACAGTTCCTTTCTTTTTCATTTGGCGCTTAGCTTTGTCCAAATATCCTTGCTTTCTGTTTGCCATTATCTGAATGATTTACGGAACTTAGTACCAACTGCATACAAATGTACTAAATTTCTGTTAGTATTATCTTTTATAAGTCTCACTCCTAGATAGTGGTCAATCATCTTTCTGCGATTAAACCATTCTTTATTGAGATTTACATAGTTGTTATTTACTACACCCTCTTCAGTGAACATAGTTGTAGCTTGAGGGTGCACAGTAACTTCTGTTGTTATATTTCCTGCAACATTCTCTGTTCCAGTAATAAGCTCACCCTCAGTAAGTTGTTGTTGGATTGAAAGATCTCGTATCTCGTTGACATACCATATCCTATCTACCAACCTAGCATTATTCAAGTAGTTGATTGTTATAGGTAGACCTGTAATCTGAGTGCTATTGTATGCATAGAACTCATCAAACACAGGATTAGATACTCTGAATTGCTCAGAGATACTGTTTTGATCAGGAAGGAAGGACTCAGCCCAGTAGAACATATTCGAGAACAGCTTAGCTTCTGCAGCAGCTGTATTGTCTATGAACTCTACTTCGAAGTTGTATAGCTCTCCGTAGAATCTACCAGGGTTGTTCTTGTTAGTGTGCTCCCAGCTACGATCACCCGCAAAGCTTACCAAGTACTCTGAGGTATTCGTGTACAGGTTAGGTGCATAGCTGTGTCTACTGCCCCACACTTTAAGTTCAGGGTAGTATGAAATGGTCCAAGAGCTTTGTGTAAAGTATACAGGGTTACCAAACCATATAGGTCCGCAATAAACTGGGTTGTTAGCTTTAAAGTTTACCTGCTCTGGGATGGGTACTCTAGCATTAGTTTGTATGACATCTAAGTCTGCACATCCAGATATAAGCTCTGGTATGTCATTGATAACTACTATGTTACCTGCGTAGAAGTCTTCGAAAAACTGCTGTGTAGGTATGGGCTCATGCTTTGTAATAAGTATGCGCTTAAACAGTGGGTCATACCCAAGGGTAAATCCTATCGGTACGTTGACCCCAGTTGTAGCATCCACAAAGAAGCCATTCTCCCTAGCATTTTCACTGTCTAGGTTTATTCCGAACTGCTCTAGAGCAAATGGCATGTTGTCCCTCAACCATGTTTCCATACCACTAGTTATGTCTGCCACACCTTGCCCACTCACGCTGTACACTTTTCTGTCTCTGTAGTTGACGTAAAAGTGTCCATACACAGTAGTTATGTGTGCATGTCTAGAAGCAGTACCAGCATAGCCTGCATCAGCTTGCATAGCTTCATCAGGATCTTGCACAAAGATGTTACCGCTACCTATGAATGCAGTGACAGCATCCAGTTGAAGTTCCTCTTTACCCTTTGTCACAAACAACGAGCGCTCTGTATGTATGTACAGGTTCCCGTTCAGATCAAATAGATTTTTAATCTGACCTCTATGAGTAGGTATGTCTTTGTATTCCAGTGCTCTAAACTTCCTATACCCATCAGAAATACTGCCTGAGTCTACATCAGAACGTACTACCCTGTTAGGGAATGTCTGAACCTTAGATAGCTCTCCGAATACATTCAAAGGTGAGGTTACCTTTACGTTCTGCAGTGCAGATAGGTGATCCTCGTAAAGTATCTTATCAGGTTTGGTGAAGTCGTCGTAGGGAGGATTGAATATTACAGAATGTCCTGTATGATAGTCAAACACTTTAGTCTTTTCTCCGCGCTCTACATCATCTACGTGCCTCCACTCTAGCAAGTCATCAGACTCTACATAGAAAGAGAATACAGTAGATACAGGATTGACATTGCCCTTTACCCAGTTGTGGCTATCTGCTACAACGTTGACAAACTTTTGAGCCATGTCATACCTACTATCAGCAGCACCTGAATTTACTCCTATCTGAAGATAGTCTGGGGTAGCATTCCATATTGGGGCTCCTTGAGTAGTTCCAAATCTATCCGCTATGTACAAACCAGCAGATAGAGGGTCTAGGTTTGCCGGTAAGTCAGATTGAAATCTTCTACGCCCAAAGAAATCTGTAGTATTAAACGCTATGTTTATAAGGTTAGATGCATTTTCTATAACTACACCTCCCTGCGTGTACTCTTCACTTGCTCCCACAGGATCTCCATACCACCTGTTGGCTCTCCAATAGCTATGCCCATAGCTTTGAGAAGTAGAGCGGAAGCTAGTTTTAGTTATGTAAGTATCTCCCCCAAAGATCTCTCTAGACTGTGCTCCCTCGTAGTAATTTCTTGTGTAGTATCCATCATCTGCTTCTCCAGTAGTAAGGTTTGCGTTTCTTATTCTGTTAAAGTAACCAGTCCATACTAGGTTCTGCTGATCAAACGGAGAGAAGACGTTTCTACGTATAGCACACACGTTAAGAAGCCACGCCATAGGCAGTCCCATAATGTGGTTTGTAGGAGACATTCTATACCTGAGACCTTGATAATTTCTTGGGGCATACATCTCTCCGTCCTGCCCAGAAGCATTAGCTAGGTAGTGGAATTGAGATCCTGTATTAAACCCATAGAGCTGGTATTCATATGGAACTGTGTCTTTAAAAGCATCAGGGTACAACCAATTGAGAGCTTCTCCCCACCTTACAAGACCTGCTCGGTCTCCATTAGACCCAACCTGAGTAAGGTTATCAAAAGGAGCATGTCCTCTAAGAGCGGGAAGGCCGCTTACCAACCCAAACGCATGAGCAGTTTCACCTGCTAAGTTGTATAGAATCTGTGCTCCTTTAAATGAGGTGCTGTCACTAGTCTCATGATTCTCACGCCCGTGCAGCAGTATCTTGCTGTTCGGATCCAGCATAAGAGTAAGCTGGTTATCATCAAAATTACCTTCTTGGTAAAACCTATTAAGTGCAGAAGCGCCTGATGTAACTAAGTAATCCCCATCTAGAAAAGCACTTACTGCTTTATAGCTTCCACCCTTGACTACAGTTGGGGAGGATAAAGCTATGCTAGGTGATATGTATGCAGTTCCTATCATAGCCGAAGTGTACCAAGCACGCACTCTAGCCTCCTTAGCTTTAATAGCTAGGAATTGCTCTGCTTTACCCTCAAAATCACCATTTGCAGGCTGTGACAAATCTTCTCCGCGTCTGTATTTTCTAGCACGTTTTGCAATACTAACTCCAGTATTGTCGTTAGCGCCTCCATCAACACCTTGACCTACTATCTCGCCATCATCGTCTCCAATAAACCCATAGTTTATTACTCCTTCCTGGACATCACTTATGTCAAGTATGCGAGTTTCCCCAAACATCTTTTTATCGATGCTTTTTTTACCCAACTGATTTTTAGGATCGTGCCAGTAGAAGTCTACTGTGTTCTGCATCTCAGGACTGACCCATCCTAAAGAAGGGAAAGTAGTAGAGTGTGCATCCCAAGGATCTAAGTTGTTATCACTATTCCTTATGATGTAATCTGGGACTCCATCATTAAAAGAGGTTGAGAGTTCACTCTCATCAAAATCAATAACTGCGTCCCAAACTTTATCAGGAGCACATGGAGGTACAAATACTCCAGGCCCTCCGGAGTACATTCTAAATATTACTCCATACTGACATTGTATGTGGGTAGCAGCAGACATATCAGATCTTTTGCGCAGCTGATGCAGATCGTGAAACTTGAATACTGGGTGGGAGTAATACCTGCGTTCGCCTTCAATTGTGCTCTTCCACTTACCGTAAGTCTCTACAGTAGTATTATCTGTATGGTCTAGTCCCCCATACATATAGAAGGCTTTAGTAAAAGGACCAGTTACAGCTTCTTCTAAGCTTTGCTTATTTACACTAGCTGCTCTAGGATGCCCAGGCACTGCTATACTCTGTCCAAGTATAGTCTTGTCTTTCTCATCTCTCTTAGCATAGTATATCTTATACCCTTGGATTTGCTCTAGAATCCCTCTAGGTATTTTAAGATTGTTGAGTCTCACACCCAACAGGCGCACATTTTCATCCAGCGCCATAGTCCCGTCGCCCCCAATGCCACGAATCGTGCGAAGTCTGTCCCCTTCTAGAGGCCTGTAACCTAGCTCTTCAAACCAGCCATGAGTGTTCCCATTACTGTTATTTACAGGGTGTTCTGACGACCTCTCTATGTATGAGAACTCATCACTAAGGTTACCAGGCATTCTGTGATGCCTAACTCTTTCACCATAAATACCTTGCGCATCGTCTAGGACTGCAACTCCTTCTGTAGTTACATCCCCAAATGTGAAGTCTCTAGTACTAGGGTAGAACTCATTCTCATTAGCCCAGTACCCCATATTACCAGATAGCTCAGGATCTATCTTGTTTCCGGTATCAAGAACATTGAACAATCTTATATCATCATATTGTTCTAGTGCTTCAGTTGGGAGAAATCCAAATGCTAGTTTAGTAGCAGCTGGGTTCTTTGAAAGAGCATCGTTTTCACATACATCATCATCTGAAAGAATACTGATACTAACCTCTGTCTCCAGTATTGCAGGAGTTTGTGAACTTATTTCTTCCCCAACTATTTCGTCCCATCCTTCTGTAGCTCCAAGGGTAGGTCCGTTTGATAACAACCATGCTTCCATTGCATTGAAGACGGTAGTTTGATTATACGAAGCACCGAAGTCATCTGCAGAATTCAGAGTTAGAGATATGTACGTAGCTCCAGTTACAGATATAGTTTCAGGTAGTGAGTTAGCATTAAACTGATTTACCAGTGTTGCATCATTAGTCCAGCCAGCGGGTCTGTAGTATCCTGCGTTTGGGTATCCTACAGGCGAATTTCCTTGACCAAGTGGTGGTACATACAAAAACACAAGTTCATGCTGACTTGCTACTCCACTTCCCCCAAAACTAAAATCGTAGTCATCAAAAGAGAATGTTACCTTCCTATACTGAGCATACTCATAAGTAGTCTGCTGTGTCGCTGGTACAGGAATGCATCTAGGCTCTCTCCCGGGAATGTGGTAAGCATATGTTTCAGTACCATCATTTAGTATGAATGATATGTAGAAAGCATATACCTCACCTCTTCTAAAAGATTTTCTTTGGAAGTAGAAATTAGGATCTCTATACCCTTTCCGAGTATTACCAAGAGGATCTAACAGAAGATTGTTTAGGAGCTCTTGGTATTGATAGTTTATGTTTCCTGTAGGAGCATATGAAATATTGCCTGTCTGCAGATCTTGGTACTCATTTTTGAATTGCTGTGGCACATCAGCATGCCACTCTTGTATAAGTGCAGCATAACCTTGGTTCAAAGCAAACGTGTCGTAAAGCCTAGGGCTGAATGCTTCTGCTTCTTCTACTACAGCTTCAAGCTGTATGTTTTGTGCAAAAGGCTGAAAACCAATGTCTTTGTTACTTGAGACATTACCTAAATACAACCTATTGTCCAGTTGACTTATAGTGTCCGCAGTAATGTAGTTTACATCATCTACTATGATGTCTTCAACAGCAATTGATTGAGAGTCTTCGTTTCCTGAATACGTCACTATTGTTTCGTATCCTTTGTTCATTGCAACAGGCTTAAGCTTTTCAGCTGTCATTGCAGTCTTCTGCAACTTTATAACTGCAGGCTGAAGCAGCTCGTAGTCTATATCAATAGGTGTATCTACTACCCACTGAATAGTCTTGTTACATTTAGTACCACCCTCTGCCCCAATAAAACTATTAGTCGGAGTAATATTCTCAGAGTTTGGGACTATATATACTGGATTGGAAAGTACGAAGTAATTAGTTTCTACCCCGTCTCTATCTGTATACGCAAGAGCTAAATAATATGCAGCTGCGTACAAGTTACCTCCGCTCAGAACTCTTGCTGAATCAAACGAAGAGTGAGTACCTATCCTAGGTATTAGGTTTAATTTGTAGAAAGAGTTAGTGTTGTTGTACAGCTGATCAACAAGTCCACCGCGCAGTCTAAATGCCCTCTGTCTAGTTACATTTATTACTCTAGGAGGATTATATGTGTTAACATATTCAAAAGCCGTGTAAAGCTCTGCCTCTTCCTTATATCCGTCGGTGAAGTATACTATATAATCTCCTGCTTGGTTCTTTCTATTAGTAGCTACTATAGGATGAGTTTGCTGAAAGTTCAACAGATCGTTCTCGTACAGAACTAGTACCTCTTGATTTCTAGTATTCAGAGTACGTATTTGATCAGTGTATACTGTCTCATTATCTACGACATTTACTGCCTGCCCAAACATGACAATGACATCATCGTCAAGTACAGTTCTACCTAGTACTCTAAACCCAGCATTATTAGGGTATTCATAAGTACCCCACTCATTGCTGATACTTCCTTTCTTTATGTTCAGGTTAGCGTTTAGTGCATCACGCATTGTACCCTCGGGCTGATCTACCCGAGCGGTATCCTTGAACATACCTTTCCCTAGCTTCTTCATCTACCATAGGTATTGTAACGTCCTCTATATATGTCTTCCCTGTCCCCAAGCTCATCAAACACATGGTCGTGTCTGTTGATGTTGGGGATAAGTCTAACCCACTGATTCATAAAGCTTTCCATTCTGTCGATGTCTGGGAACACTGCAGCATTGCGTGCTTGTGTGCAGTAGTACTTCCACTTCTGATCAGCAAAATCATACTGTATCCCGTTCTTATTTACATCAACCGTACCCCCAAGTAGCATCTTCTTGTATATGTACCAAAACATAGCTTCTTTGAAGCTGATATCGTCTGGCACCAAGGGGTAGCAATCAGGGTCTGTAGGAAATGCTTTGTAACTTATGCATACAGTGCCTGATGCAAATGACGTTTTAATGTAGTCACTTTCAATAAAGTAACACTCTACGTGACTATCATGATGACAATCCGGACAAGGTTCTGACTCAGGGAAAGTAGTAGTACAATACTTCAGAGGAATAAGGTGTTCACCATGATCTCCACCCATCAAAGTGTTTTCAAGCACCACAACTCTTGATGACAAATCTCTAAGAGCATAATCACTGCTTTTAGATATTGAGTTGTACTTATCTAGCAGTTTCTCATCAAGATTAGATATGACAGCACCACTTCGTGTCTTTATTAAGTGGCTAGCCATATCTTCTTTGGCATCCACATAGGTTCTTTTTAGATCAGCTATCTTTTCGGAGAGACCTTCTAGCTCTTCATATATAGTTTCAGCATCAGGATGACCGCTTGTTGACACCTGCTGCGGGTAATACAAGTCAGCAGGTAGTGCGGCCTTATGATTTTTGATCTGAACCGTACATACTTTTGTAATAAGCTGAGTACTACTCCCTATATGTTCTAGAGCTTCTCCGATCCATTCTATGGCATCATGTAACCAATCCCCATTTTGACTATGAGGATTCAAATCGCGCATTACTTTGCGCACTATCATTTTGCTTGATATGGTCTTATATACTGCCATGCTTTCTGAATCTTAGATATGCCAGGTCATCGTCTCTGAGTAGTTTGGTTAGCTTCTCTTTGTTCCCCTTTATTCCTCTGGTTGGGGTAAACCGATATGCACTCTTGTTAGAAATCTTACATCTAGATTTCTGCCAATGGTACTTACAATACCAAGGATCAGTGTAGTATATGAACCACTTTTCACCTTGACCTGTAGATACATCAAAGAGCTCCTTGCCTTCAGCTAGAAGCTCTTGCTTGTACTTGTTACTCTCCCACCAGTCTATTGTAGGCTTGCTGGGATTGCGTTCTATCCTACGTATAGATAAGGTAGACAAGTTACTACCCATACTGAATTCTGCACCATCAAGAATACTATCGACTATTAGCATGTTGAATTCCTCACAGATCTGCTTAAACAAGCGAGTCTCTATGGGGTCTTCAACATGCTTCACATAGTCTTTGTGTATATCCTTAATGGTTAGCATTATCTGCGACCACCACGTCTACGACGGTCTTTAAGAGCAGACCTCATAGACTCAGTCTTATTACCGTCCTTGTCCATATCAAGATAGTCAGGCTTAGCACCTCCTGTTTTGTACTTCATCATACCCTTCTTACCCTTCTTCTTCTTTATGCCACCATAGCGCTGAGTAGGCATGTCAGGATTCTGTGGATTAGCACCTGCATTAGCACCTGCATTTGCACCAACCTGAACCTCAGGAGCACCGGGTGCGACTGCGTTGTTCAATGCTCCGCCTACTTTGTTCACTGCAGCACCACCAGGTCCCATCATAGAACCAATACCACCAGCAACTTCTCCAACAGAATTAGCTATGTTTCCGAACTTAGTTTCTTTACCTGCAATAGCATTAACCAAGCTACCAACTCCTTTAAGAGCTTGACCACCTCCAGCAACCATTGCACCAGCTATAGCTTTTTTACGAGGTCCTCCCATTTGAGCTTTGCGAGCTTGCTTTATAGCCGACCTATCAATTTTCCGTTGATCTTTCCTACTATCTCTTCTGTCCTGACGATCCTCACGGTTATCCATTCTCCTCTGCTTATTGTCGTCACGAGAACCTTGCCTTTCGTTTTTCCTGAAAGATCTATTAGCAGATCTGTCATTCTTGTTATCCGCTCTGTTCTCCTGCCTAGCTGCTGCTTTAGCTCTACGATCCTTAATCTTAGAAACTTTAGCAGCTGCTTTTTCAGATACAGAACCGCTAGGAGTTTTCGACGTCGATGAAGTCGAAGTCGAAGGCTTAGAAATTTGCAGTTTCTGTTCTGGCTGCTTACTATCTACAGATTTTACATCTCTTCTTGCAAGTGATGCAGTAGGAGTGGTATTCCTAGTAGTAGATCCTTTACCATATGCTGTATTAATTTGGTTTTGAATCTTGTTATACTCAGGAGTGCCCTTAGTCAAACCTTGTCTACGCTTGATCAAAGCATCAATGTTAGAATTTTGCTTCTTAGCGTACTCATACGTTCCCTTCTTAGGTTCAGCAGCAGCTTTTCTCTTAGCATCATCAGCTGCCTGTCCTGCAACTCCCTTTGCTCTAGCGTCTTGAGTAGCCTTGCTTGATCCCGCTCTAGTAGCTCCAACATCTTCAGGTTTGGGTGAAGTTTCTCCTCGGCCCATTGCTCCTATTCTATCCATAGTAGAACCTGTAGCTTTCCCATCACCTGCGCCTTGACGAGTGTTCTGCTTTTCTTCTCTGCTAGGACCTCTTCTTGCAGCAGCTTCATCAGCTATCCTTTTCTTCTCAGCGTTTTGTGCTCCTCTTTTAGCAGCTTCGGCGCTTCTAATAGCTTCTCCTATTGGTCCCTCAGATTGTGCTGCTCTTTTAGAAGCCTCAACCATATACCCAGGATCTCCAGGTCTCAGCTCGTCCTCGCCGCCGTTACCACGTTTAACTCTTCCTTTCTTTGCTTTTACACCAATAGGCCCCCCAAACTTCAATTCTTTGGACTCTTCAATGCCGATAGAAGAAAGATCTTTCTTTCTCTTTTTCATATCTGAAGGTTTTACTGCAGGCTTAGTTTTACCAGTACTAGGTTTCAGTCCTTTCGGACGAGTTTTAAACCCTGATCTAAGAGCAGCGGGTTTACTTTTAGAAGGCATTCCTCCTTTTTGATATTTATTTTTCATTATTGTTAGGATTTATGGAGAGGCTTTGCTATTGCAAATATAATAAACATTAAGATATAGAATTGATTTTACTTATGTCACTAAAGGTTACCCCGCTAAACTTATCTATGTCTGCTGCAGCAACCCCATTAATTTCGGCTACATCTGCTGGGCCTGAGCTACCTTCAGTGTAAGTTATTCTTAGTCCAATACCTCTAATAGCTCCAGCTACTGGGGTGTTTACTATTGCTGTGCTAGTAAAAGCAAACCCAAAACTAGCTTGGTTTGCAGGATCCCAGGTTAAACCTGATAAATCACTTGATCCCCCAAACAGGGTTCCTAAAGTGGATAGACCCAAGTATCGTCTATTAGCTCCTAAAAATGTAGCTGTCGTATTACTGTCAGAATATGTAATACCTGCGCGGGTAGATCCATCATATGTTAGTGCTGATGAATAGCTAGATCCGTTATAAAGATAAGCTCTTAATGTGATGCTTTCTGTTGCTCCTGTTGAACCGAAGGTACCTATGTTTGAATTACCTGACCCATCAAAATCTGTTGTTGCTACAATCTCTACTCCAGTAATAGTTGCGCCTGCAGGAATTTGGTTGTTATCAAAGCAATTGTACCAACGAGTGCCTTTATTAGCTGTTGTTACAACCGCAGCATTAGCATTTGTCGCAGTTCTATGTAATCTTAGAGGGAACGACCAAGCTCCATAATTGATTCCATCGCCAAGTCCTGTGCCTACTGCGGCGTTTGCTAAAGGTCCTATTATTCCTGTGTCAGCCATAGGTAGGTATTATTGAGTTTTATCATAATCCCATTGCAAATCTACGGGCCATAACCACCCTGTAGTTTCATCATACCAGCCGTCCGGTATAAATCTTCTATTTACATCATCCCATACTCCTATGGTATCTGAAACTCCTTCTTCAGTTGCCCAATATTTATCTTGATTTGTAGCTAGTTCAGTAGAGGTATCTTGAGATTGAACTGTACCAGAATTGTATGTTGCTCGAATGAATGACATTACGCAAGCTCGATATAGTCTGGTGAAGGATCTACGTACAACAGGGTAGAAGACAAAGCGTAACCGATAACCCTTACGAAATCTCCTTGTGTTTGTGGTATTGCACTAGTTATAAGGCCAGAGCTTGTACTTATATACATTAAGTCTCCAGGGTTTGCACTTGTGTTTTGACCACGTATACCCCTGACCAAAAGGCCATCACTAGTCGCGCTAGATCCAAGAGCTATTCCAAACAAACCCTTCGTTGACGCTTCCAAATCAGCATCTGCTTCAATCCACGTAGCGTTTGCTATTGGGCTTCCACCGTCATTTGAAAGTACATACGCCTTGCCTGCACTCAGGTTCGTGTTATTTCCATACTTCACTATTTGTCCTTCGTATGAGCCACTTCCGTACGAAGAGGAGCGAGTAAACACCTCCAAATAAATTCCATCTAGCTCATTGGCTGACGTAATAAACCCAGAGTCATTGGTCAGGTCTGATACATTAGTAGGTATAGTAGGTGTACCTGTAATATCCCCATAAGCTATACCGCTAGTATCACCACTAAAGGTTACAGTACCTGATACAGTAGAGAATGTAACATCTCCAGACACATCTAAGGAGCTGGTGTTTAAGTCTACTATTGGGGCAGATACCAGATTTGTCATCTGCATGTCCAGCACCTCAATTGGTGTACCTGTATTTTCAAGATACACCTGCAACCTACCATATGCAGAGTTCTTACCGGATGTATTATTCAGATCGTCTTCAGTAATCTTTAGGTAGCTGCCGTACAGTCCAATAGATGCACTGTGTAAATCTAGCTCTAGTGTACCACCTTCATCTCGGTCTGCTCCTCCTGTGCCCTCTTTGTGTCGGATTTTTGTAGTACCGGTAAGCTCAGAAGTTTCATCTTTTACTATAAAGTCATCTAATACCCTTTGCTGAAAAATAGTATTTAGTGCAGTTACTGTTGCACTTCGACTTGCAGCTAATACAGTCCCTGACTCATCGAATATTCGGCGATAGTCTATTCCTGAAAGGAATACTTTTGACGTTGTGTCGTCCGTAATATCTACTCCGGCAGCCAGAGTGCTATTATTTGACGCAGTCAGGATATCCCCCGCTTCATAGACGAATGGATTCCCAGCGCTTGGCTTAATTAGCACAAGACCATTCTTAATATATACTTTAATACTATCCATCACAGATTAGAACAAGTAACTGTTGGCGCAAGGCTAAGACTATAAAAGACCCCACCAAAAGGATCTGGGACATAGTAGTCGAACTCTATCTCTATCCTAGTAACATCCGGAACTTGGTTGGGAGCTACTCCGGGATCTGTAGCCCCAAAACTAGATTGGTCACTAAAATCTACTAACATTAATGGTCCATTGCCCGGCATGACAGAAAATGCGTCTGCTGTAGATCCAGCTACAGATGTAGTATTTAAAAACTGATGTGACCAGTGATGATACTTGGTTTGCAATACTGTACCTGATGAATTCTTCAAGCGAATTCTAAATACTATGCCTATGTTATGTGAATCGGCTATAAATCTGCCCCATCCTACAACAGCACATTCAGTAAGTCGGATTTTTGCGGCGGCATCTTGAAAAGACGGGGCGTTTGCATCTGTGGATTGTTCAAAACCAAAAAAACTTCTGTTAGAAGGCGTACTACCAATACTCTCAAAAACATCCCAGGCACCCACTAATGGAGAGCCTTGAGCTGCTGAGAAGAAAAAGCCTGATTGGTAATCAGTACCCCCATTTTGCAGCTCAGAAGCATTAGGAGCGCCTGACCAAGCATCTCCACCCAATGCCTGCTGAATCAAATAGCTCACGGCATTAGCATCCATTAGACTTGACCCACTTATTACATATGAAGAATCGTCAAACTGCGCAGCATCGCTTTGAATAGTACTACCAAAATTCTGGAGGAAGATTATCAAATCTGCCGATCCTACCAGTCCATCACCATTAAAATCGCCTACAAGTCCAGTATCTGGATTTGTATACGTAGTCACTGTTCCTAAACCTGCTGCTGTTACTGCCTCAATCATTGACTGAAGTATCCAGCCCATTAGGTCATTGACGCTTAATGCAGTAAGGTTATTGCTCGATATATTATTTACTGTTAGCCGATAGTTATTTGCGTCGCTGATGAGATCGTCGATATCTACTCTTGTGTATGAATTGCCTGCCAATCCAATCTCTGTCCAATTAGCAGCATTTGTCCAATCTATGTTTGAAATTGCAGCCGTAGGATCCTCATCTGTAACGCTCACATTGACAGTATTTCCACCTGAGGAAGTGAGTACCGCACCCGCGCCGTCACTATTCACATCTAATCCATGGGGATAGGTCTTGTATACGTATACTCTAGTGGAAGTATTAAACCCAAACCATGATAAGGGGGTTATGATTTGGTTTTCTCTACCAGCAATTATCGTCGTGTCTGCTGGAGAATACGTCCCATCATTATTTACATCGTACTCTAATTGAGAACTGGTCGGGCTATTATTAAGGTCGATGTTAGAATGCGTTGGCGAAACCTCTCCGTTGCTAGTTGCATATAAAACTACAGCAACATAACCATAGCACCTTTTATTTTCTGGTACTCCGTTGCGCCCTGTAATATTTCTAAATATTCCAAAACCTCTAATACCGCCTCCAGACGTAGCGTCAATAGAGCTATCCAGGACAGGATAGTCGGTATTTTGATTCTCTATTACATCAGCTAGTTTGATTGCCATCGCTCTTTAGGGTTAGATAGTCCATAGCTGCCATCAGAATGTTCGGTGCAATGGACAACTGTCCGTCGTCGATGAGCTCAACTTTCTTGAGTCTAACCTTCTGGTCTTCTTCAAGAAGTTCTTTAACCTGTGACTCGAACAAAGCAGCAGCTTCGTCACTTACTTCAGGTTCTCCTTTGCTGTCAAGTGTAGCTTTTTCTCTTAGCTGGTCTATATAGGACTTCCGATGTTCTTCGAATGACTCTACAAGAGGCTGCAGCTTAGAAAGATTTTGAGCAATGTTCCAACTCGTCTTCAGAGGCAGTGTGTTCTGACTGATCTGTTGAAATGCTTTGTACACGTTGATACATTCTTTGAGTAACATGATGTTTGGGTTTGGTTTGCAAGATACATTAACCTACAATAACTACATTGAATACGGTGGTTGCTGTAACTCCGTTCCCGATTGCAATGCGAACTGTTTGAGCATTCATTGTCTGATACTTGAATATCACAAGTCCTTGATCTGTAGCGTTGTCTCTGACCTGAACTATGATGTCCTCGTGGTTTAAGTTATGTGTTATCTCAAAATAACCAGCAGTTACGTCACCTGCTGCGATAGTGTACTGCTCCTTGTATGTTCTAGCAATTCTAGTAAGAGCACTACTAGCATGATCCTTATTGTCAATAGCCCAGTAATCTGCAGAGATATCATAGACAAGAGTAGGAGAAGTAGAAGAAACACCTTGACCGTAAGCCTCAATACCTACGTCACTAGTTGCAACTGTACCAGTACCATCCCCATCTGCATCAGTAATACCAAGAGTAATGAGAGCGTCTTTGATATAGACATTCTCTTCCTGTATATTTACGTAGCTGGTGCTATCTGTAACTGTAAGACTTCCAGTGATCGTTACGTTGTCGTTAAACGTCTTATCACCATAAATAGTCTGAGAAGCATCAGTTATGATACCTGCTATGTTCTCAGCGTGCACAGGGATAGTTACACCACTGTTATCTTGGGTGCTAGAGCTCAGTATAAGCGAAGTAGCATTGCTAGTACCAACACTAAGGTTAGTAGTACCACTGTTACTTGAGTTGCTGTCTACTTGATCAGCAAGAGCTTGCAGTGCACCTTTTATTGTAAGTGTACTACTGCTAAGCACAGTGCTAGCAGTAAATGCCCCTAGATTTATAGCTCCGTCACTGACACCGCTCAAAGTAACCAAGTCGTCTACAGACAACATGGATTTAGCGGTGGTCATGTTTAGAACCTCTACATCATTAGTGCCAGCTGAATTTCTACCCAAAAAGCTAGCAGTAGCTATATGAGCCATTTTAGCCAAAGTGACTGCTTCATCCGCAATTGTAGTAGCACCATCTGCACTAGACGTTACATCACCAGTGTGGTCAGGGTGTACATAATTATTAGCGTCACTAGCACCTGTATACCCTAAGTCACTAAGGGTGAGGGTTCTAGTAGCAATAGTACCATTTGCGTCAGTTACGTGACCATTAGTATCTGTTGTAATGTTAATATCAATATCCGATACTACTTCAGCACCAGTTAATGCTCCTGTATCTACATCAATATCGTCACCGTCAAATGTTGGGTGAGCATAATTGTTTGCTCCGTCTGCTACGTTAAGCATCGTCCGCACTTGCGTCGCAGTCAACTCAGCAACTGAGCTAGTCGCGTTATCAACTCTACCAAGCAAGCGCTCATCTGCAATGTCTACCAAATCTCCCAGACCCACAGAACTGGGCTGGATAGTCATCGCAATACTTAGGTTACCACCGCTCGTATATGTTGGAGTAGTGCCTCCGATTACATCTCCTGTAAACGTAATGGTACCCGCGTTTGTCAGCCCAGCAGCAGTACCAGTAGTATTCGCTGCGTTGTTAGGAATATCAGCTGAAACTAAAGAACGGAAAGATGGGGCCGCAGCACCACCACTACTAGGACCAGCAAAAACGATATTAGCGTTCTGGGTGTCCAGACCCAACTCGCCTGCTGTGTTTGACAGCAAGTTAGAGTCGAGAGTAGCACTAAGAGAAACAGCTCCATCAGATGATGCTGCATTTGCTAGTACTCGCAGTTTTTGGTAACCGGCTGGAATAGCTGTAGAACTATCACTACCTTGTGTACCAGTAATAGTAAACTTAGGAAGCTTATCTGTTCCAATGCCGGAACCTCCAGTTTGTGTGGCATCATCTAAAACCCAAAACTCAGGTTCTGCGCTACCGCTTGAAGGTACTACATACTTTGTACCACCAGATGAAACAAAGTTACCACTACCATCAAGCCTAATAAAATTAGCACCTGCACTTGAATCTTCCACCAAAGCTCGTCCATCAGCGACATAGAACATGGTAGAGTACTCTTTGAACTGGCCGGGGGCAGCATTCGTTCCATCGTCTTGGAACGTGTAATAGGTAACGTTGTTGTCGTTAGTTTTAGTAGACAGATGAAGATCTGTCCAGTCATCAATTTTACTACGAATACCTCCAAAGCTATCATCTGTACTGACGATGCCTTTGTTCAGGCCGTTAACATACTGAGAGTTTGTTTGTAGTAGATCTGCAAATCCAATTGGCATAGTTTCTAGGTATTATTAGTTAATAGTATAATTACCACTAAACGATCCAGCTGAGTTAGAAGCATAAAACTCATAAGTTCCTGCTACTCCGTAATGAGTTGTAAATGGTACCGTGGTAGATCTTGGGGCACTTCCAAAAGCGCCATAAGATGGTGTACCTCCAGGGTCATTAATTGTATCAATTGTATCTAAAGCGGCAGGGTGGCCGATGTATACAAATTGACTGGCGGTTGTAGACAATGCCACAACTCCAAAATCTGCGTCTACTCCGGAAAGGTTATCAGCAGTGCTGATGATTTCGTACTGCGCTCGATTCCCTGAATTGTCTCTAATAGCATGCAGCAAGGTGGTCATAGTAGAGTTATCGGTTGAATCAAATCCGTCGCAGTCTGTAGTTCCATACCCAATCAAACCGGGGAACTCAAAGTTAATCTCACCAGTAGCAAGCGAATCAGTAGTGGTTGTCTCATCATCTGTAATCTCTACTGTGTACGTAACTGTATCACAATCTGTATCTGCACTTGGAAATGCTGAAGTCACTACAGTATAGCCTGTTGGAACATCGTTCAACCCAGTAATGTTTCCTGTAGTAGTTGAGATAGAGTCAAAGATTTTATATTCAGATGAGGTCCCTGTAATTGATAAACCAGTTTCACTATAAATAGCAACCCCAGCTGCCCCATCAATGCTGCGCTTAACAACAAAGCTTGTAATAGGCACTAAGGAGCTATCGTTCTGGACCTTAAAGTTCAGCTTTGTAGCTACATTTCCCTTTTCCCTGCGAACGGCTGTTTCCGTTCCTTGGTTACCAGATGATCCTGCTACAAAGTGAGACGAGGTATCTTCTCGAGTAAACGAGTCTGAAGTAAGTTGTGGAGCATTATAAGCAGCGCAGTTGACATAACCACTAGCGTTTTGAGCATCTGTACCAGTTATTGTGACAGTAGTTGCTGCAGACCCATTTCCGTCTAACGGGTATATTTCAACTTTGTAGTTGAAATCAGCACTACCAGATAGTACTGAAAAAGAGTCATTAAATGTGAAAGTCTCTGCTGTCGGAGTTCCAGCTGTATTTAAATCACTAAATGTTCCAGTATTAAAATCATTTACTGAAGATGTAGCATTAGCTACTTCTGAGTAAGCGTTAGAACCTAGGCGTCTCCATAGCTTAATTTCACTAATAGCGTAGTTATTGCCGTCTACAACTGATTGATTCAAGTTTGTCACATTGAATGTTACAGTATGATTTTTAGTTTGAGTGGTAGTATCATAAGCAACGCTGCCCTCAGTGCCTGCAAAGCCTCCGGTGGGTTCCTGGTAAGAAACCAGCACTTCATTTATAATTTGCAAAGCAGTCTTGGGTGTTGCAGAAGATGCGGTAATGGTACCACTACCAGTCAGCGTGCCGAAGGTGTTGCTGCCGATAGAGTAATTAATATCACTTGTTTGAAATACATCACTTGCTTTTCCGATCTGCTCCCAGTTTGAAGCTGTTGACCATGCCAAATTTTCTAAATCAGAGTTTTGATACACATAGACTTTGTCATTAGTAGTATCAATCAGAATAGCACCATTAGCTCGTTTGTTAGGGAAGTCGCCAGCTGCCGGTAGGCCTGTACTAAAAATAACACCTTTTAGGTTGTTGCCTGAGGCATCAACAATAGGATACGCTGAGTTTTGATTCTCTAGAGTATCTCCGAATTTAATTGCCATGTCTTATGGTTTTGAGATTGTTAGATGTAGGCTTACGTCGCTGTCAAATGCACCTGTTTGCCTGCTTTTGTATATTTTATATGTCCTAGAAGCACTTCCTGCAGTATAGCTGTAACTACTACCAAGTAGTTCAAAACTGTCAGTATAGTCTGCTACTCCTCTTCCTGATACACTTGCTGCTATTTCTTGTATAGTAAAGATAGCAGGAATAATCAAATATGTGAAGTTAGAATTATTAACAGTGTCTGAACTGCAATCGAAGTCGTGTGTCTGAGATGCTACGTTAGCTAATCCTAAACTGTTATGCACAACTGAATCCCCTAGCAAACCACTAACAGTTACTGTGTTCCCTGTTGAGCTTGCTACAACATAGAACTCGTCTCTAAATATTATTGATGCTGTGCTTGTCAAATTAACTGCACTTCCCGCACCATTGTTACTTAAGTAAGACAAAGTAAATGTTACAGTCGCAGCTGCTCCATGGGAAGTTTGTACAGTAGGACTATAACTAAGACTAGAGAATGTAGCTGAATTTCCAGTCCAGACATAGGAAGCATTAACTTCTATGTCTTCTCCGCTTGGTTGAACACTGGTATTTACAATTGATACTCCGTCTTCAAGGTTTCCAAAGTCTGTCACAGTTACAGTGTAACTGTCTATCGTACTTGTTTGCCCCGTTGGGAATATAATGTTGTTACCCTCTATAAGGTTTGTATTGCTGCTAGATGGTACTGTAGATACTATTGTAGGTTCAGTGAACGGAGCAAGTATATCTCTAATTATATCTTCAAGGTCTGTACCTGAACTATAAGTAGTTCCTACTACAGCATCTCCTATACTATTAGTAACTGACAGATTAGAGTCTATAGTTCCTCCCCCACCGCCACCGCCACCGCTGACATTTGTAAAACTTAGACTTCCTGATCCATCTGTGGTAAGTACTTGGTTAGCAGTACCGTCTGACAGGGGGAATGTGTATGGGGATATCTGATTTGCCACTCCTCCAAGGAATATAGCTCCATCTGCAAGATTCGGGACCATTTCTTCATGCCCTTGCAGATGAACCATTATCTGTTCTATGGTAGTTCCAGCTGAGTTTACCTGAGTTACAACACCTACATTTTGCACTTTAGCTGTGCTAGATGTAGGTCTTGTTGTTGTAAGATCACCTGCATCACTTACATACAGGATGTCCCCAACGCTTACACTGGTATACCCAAATATCTCTACGTCTAGAAGTCCGTGAGTAGTAATATCTACACTGTCTCCGTAAGAAACAGTTGAGTTAGCTACTCCCACACAAGGCATTGCTGTAGCATCATCTGCATCTGCAATCTTTACATATATGTAGTCTGCATCTGCACTATGTATATATACAGGATCTCCTGCTGTTATTGCTTCTAGTGCTGCAACAAGTTGATCTCCTGTTACTGTAGAACTTAGGAATCTCCAAGTAGTGTCGTAGTCAGTGTTTGACGACTTTACTATTATTTGCCCAGGTTTACCTTCTAATGGTACGCCCGCAGCAACAGTTGCTGGTGTAGGATCAGTATCAGTTATAGAATCTACGCCTGTCACGAATGGGGAGTCATACTCAGATCCTACACTGACGAGTCTTAGACCTCTATAATTTCTTACTTCTCTTATTATTCCTGTATCTCTGTAGACCATTTCCCTGCCTTTGTCGCGAGAAAACATTCTTCTACTGATATCATTCATTGCAGCAACTTCGTCTCCTACTGCAGTATTTAGTCGTACTTCTGTAGTACCTCCCCCACCTTTCTTCTCTATCTTAAAGAATAGGCTTATAACTCCTGGGGCATAGTAATTTGAGTGGGAGAAAGACTCTACCCCCACATTAAAAGAATTGGTATCGCTATTTGTAAATACAAACGAATTCATCTATCCATTTGATTGCGAGCAAGCAATAATTTTATTTCAGCCATATCTTCAGCAAGCTGATTAAGAACAGTATCTATTTTATCGTTACGCAACTCAAGAGTTTTAACACGACTCTTAAGGGATGCGTAATCATTTTGATGCTTGATCCAAACTCCTACAAGTGCTCCAGCAATCATCAAAAACTCAAAGTGAGATAAATAGTCAGGCATTAGCAATTACATTTCCAGGCTCTAAGAGCTTTGTTAATTCTTGAATTAGGGTCTCTTTTTCCTTCAGCTCCGGTTCGGCTTCTTTTCATTCCGCACATGCGTGCACAGAAGGAATCTCTTCGCTTTCCTCCTTGAGGTTGTGGTGCTTTAAGGTCTGATCCAGGATTCTCACGCTCATAAGACTTACGACCTTTCTCATTTAGACCTCCGCTAGGATTCTTTCCTTCTTTACGAGTCCAAGCTCCTGACTTGGCTTGTGATCTTTTTATAGCTTCATCAGACACAGTTCCTTTTCCAGGTCTAGATGTACCAGCTTTTTTCTTCTTATTGATGTTGTACCAAAGGCCTTTACGCACCTTCTTACCATCTTTTCGGATGTGATACTTTGAAGACATTACTTACAGGAAGAATATGCAATAACAGTTGTTCCAGCTCCTGTGGTTATGTTGGTCATAGCCCCAAACACAGTAACTCCCGGAGGTATATCCAAACTTGTCATAGCTGGACTACCAGTCGTACTAACATCATCTCCTGCTATAAGAGTAAATGCTACAAAGTCACCGTTTATATTTGAACTTGCTCCTATTACCTGAGCGCCGCATCCCCCAACCTGCTCTCTCATTACAGCAGCTGTTTGATCTTGGGGTGTATTGAATCTTTTACTTGCCATTATTGTCCTTGTTGAAGCGGAATCTTATCCTGCTGTTTATCATTCTCAGTATCAGGGAAAGAGCCTGCCAACATTCTAAGTTCTCCAGCCATGATACCTTGGTTAATTTGAGCTACCATATCCGCTGGTAACGGGTACGGAGATTGGGGATCATAACAAGGACCATCATTACAGGTATTAAAGTTATATACCTCTTCAGGGTCCTCGAATACTCCCCTAACATTTATAGCTTCTAAACCCTTCGGTCTATAGACGTAAATATACTCATCAATAACGTAATATCTAGTCTGACCTTTTGTGTATTTTTCGAACTCCAAGTACTCTACCTCATAAGGCTCTACTCTTGGGATACTACCTGTTCCATCAGGTTTACCTATAAAAGTAAGTGCATCCCTAAAATTAAATCTAATAGTCTTGGGAAGCTTATCTACTGTCCTGTATACTACACAGGTGGGAGGGAGGTCGCAGCACTTGGATGCATCTATTTGCTTAAGCTTTAGACATCCAAGGTCTTGTTCTAGAGTTTTAGATACATACCCATTACGAGCATAGTCCCTGCGAATAAACATCGCACGGTAATGCTTGATGTTGAACTTTATCTGATCTAGAGATATATGTTCATCATTGCTGGAACGTCCTCCACGTACCAGGTTGAGTAGATTGTATGCTATTTCATCAAGCGTCATCTAACTTATCTTTGATCTTCATGATCTCAGAGCACTTCTCGTACTCTTCTGCATCTTCGAAGTATTGTATCATATCATCTGCAATCAACATGAAAGTCTCAGGCACACCGGGATCGAATGGAAGAAATATCATATCATCTGCATCATCAAGGAGTTGCTGGATGGACATAGCCCCAGTAATCACCTTGTAAGCATTTCGATATGCTTCATCCAATATCTCTATTTCCTCTTCTAGAGAGGTTACGAGATCTTCGTCTTCTGTGTCGTCAAAGTCTAACATTTGCCTGTAGATATCCTTCAAGTCCAGTTTGCTTATTCCATATATATGCTTGTCCTGCTCGTTTAGCTTCATACCCCATCTGCTTGTGCCAGTCATCGTTAGGACAAATAGATGGTATGAACCTGACCTTAATACCTCTGTACTCATTTACCATCTCTTTATGAAGATGGCCGCAGTGTACCTCTCTGTGAGTAGTACGTGCAAACATCTCCGGTTGTTCCGTCGCCATGATCAGTGGCATGTCAGCAGCTTTTTCTTTATCTCCATGCGTAAACATCAGCATATTCTTTCCGTACTGGTAGTACTTACGGCTCTCATAGCTATTGTCTACTTGAACATTTTGGTCATACCTATACCACCCTGAGAGCACATCTCCTGCGTAGAACATACGCTCGAAGTCATGATTCCCAGAAACCACAATTACATCCACAGGTGCTATCTGCTTCAAGTAGTCAATCGCTTTGACCATAAGCAGCCAGTAACCACGGAATGTATCTTTCCAACTTGCTGATTCCTCAACAGGTGTTCCTTTTGTGGTAGTTCTCCTCATCCCTTCAGAGTTCATACCGTCATTCCCAATAGGAAGTATGAACTTGTCTATCTCTAGACCATCAGCTTTGCGTACCAGCTCATGCACTACACCTATATACTGAGCCTCAACCTCATCTATAGATTGACTATGCTCTTTACCATAGTGCAAATCAGGTAGAGATATCTCATATGCAATAGGCTTGAGCTTAGGCTCACGCTCTATGAGTGGTACCTCAGGGCTATACTTAGATGCAAAGCGTTCTATCTCTTGCTTTACATCTTGCACACTAACAGATTCGCTCTTTGTAACTACAGAGAACCTCTGCTTACCTGATACTGTCTGCCAAAACTTTACGCTAGCTACGTCTGAAGTTTTGATTCCATTCTTGTCAAGGTACTCTTGGAACTCAGTGATAACGTTATCGCTCTCATTTGAGTTCCCACGAGCTAGCGTTCTAGCTTCGTATAGTGCTGTTTCACAGTCTTCTATCGGTGCGTCAAGTCTTTCTGCAAGTACTTGCGCACTCTTCTTCAGATAACCAGGCCTCTCCCCGATGAAGTCCTTTATATCTTCAATTGTCATTCTACTACATTTCCCCGTTTATCGTGCGTATGTGCACTAGCTTTGAGCTCTCTGACCTGTGACTGCAGCTTTTCTACATCTTCCTCAATTTCGTCAAGCTTGATGATTATGGATTCAATGTCTTTCTCTGCCGTAGCCATTTCTACGGTGCTGTCAGCAGTAGTAGCTATAAGCCAAGTGCCTATACCTACAACGAGAAGTCCTGCAGCTGAAGTGATAAGTGTCTTTGGATCTTTCATTTCTTTACTTTTTCTACGGTGCGGCCTGCAAAGTATGCTCCGAATACAGTGAGCATTAGTATCTCTAGTAAGCTGATATAGCTGCTAGGTGGTTTGAAGTTGGGATCAATACCTTCCCAAATCATCATCACCATAAAGAAAACACATAGCAGAACAAGCATAATAGGGCGTATAAGCTTAGCAAGCTTAACGTCTGATTTCGCGTCCGCTTCCCATCGTCGTGTGACATTCTCTTGAGCTTTAATTTCTGCGTCCATAACTGCTTGAAAGCTTTCACTATCGAGCGTTGGGTCTTTATCTACAAGATTTTTAACTACGCCCAATACGCCGCGGTCCGGGAGTACATCTCCGACCACTTCGAGGACAGATGGGGCCTTTTCTTTTAGCCACTCTCCAACCTTGGTATCGCGTAGTTTCTTCTTGTCGCTCATCGCATTGGGGAGGCAATGTATTCGATTCTAACTCCTGCGGCGTCATTGGAGAATACTTCAATGTCATCAGTAGCTGCGTCGCATTTCCATGGAAACATTGCAAACTCACCAGCATTCAAAAGCAAGGCGTCATCTCTCACACCGTTCTTGTTGAACTGTATGGTGAGAGTCTTGCCCCCAGTAGTAGATGTGTTACGTATAAACACATACACCTGATTGGCACCTGCCCCAGTTTCAGCAGAGTCATAAAAATCTGCCCCGTCAAACAGAGTATACGGAGAACCAGATGTAGTAGCTTTAATCAGCCTTGTGGCTGAGTCAATCTGAGATTCTACATTGAATGTTCTGTCGTGACGTTGAGATATACTGTTTCTAAAAGTATTGCTTGAGCGAATAGATATTCTTGTGTTGATGGTACCCATTAGGCAATTATTTGTAGGAGCTTTTCTACTTGCTCCCCTGTTATTTCATCAGGGAGTTGGTCTTCTCTGATGGGGTGCAGAAACACCTCAATTTTATTATCTAGAAGCTCCTCTACATCTGCAAGCTGTCTCTTACGCTGATCAATAAGTTCAGTGTTTTCCTTCTCCAGATTTTCTATAGCTTCTTGATTTTCAGCCTCAATAAGTTTTTGCATCTCTACCGACAGCTCCTGAAACTCCATGCTAGGAACAGCAGCCTGTTCAAGCGGATCCAGTATGTTACGGAGTTCTTTAATATTCTTCCCAACAAGAACAGCAAAGCGTGCTCCTTTGATAGATTTTACTGCTTCAAGTCCTTTGTAAAGGTTCAGAAGCTCTCGGTTAGTTGCGTTAAACTTTTCCATGGTATATAGGTTTGATGGTTTTTGCTAAGTTACGAATTTACTCCTATAATCAAGAAGTGTATTTTATTGGAAGTACTTGTAGCTTGTGATCCTGGGTTGGTTAATCTAATCTTGAAAGACCCTGCAGCTACATCAGATATGTTAGCACAGAGAGTAGCACCATCGTTTTCTGTAGATGCTGCTGCAGATTGAACAGTCAACATAATCATAGACGTAGTGCTTACCAGGGAGTTTGTTACAGTAAACTCATGTTCAGCAGCTGCACTAATTGCGGTAGCGTGCAAAGTAATAACCCCTGCAAACTTGTTTATTGATACCGCTGTAGTAAGACTAGTACCCTGCGTTATAGCTCCTGAATCGCTAGTAAGCATACCTCTACTAGACTCCAGAACTACTTGATCAGCAAATGTGCTGTGCCCGCTTTCATCTATAGTAAGTCTAGTCGTACCTGCTGTTTCTAAAAACACACTTCCTTCAGTACCAGATCCTGACTTTCTGCCTCCAGCAATCGTGGTATTACCCCCAGATCCATTGGTATGTCCAGCACCTGCCTGTACTCTTATAGCTCCACCAGCTGCTGCTGCTGTACTGCTAGACGCTTTTATAGTAAGCTGCGGACTTGTTCCTGAACTACAATCTCTAGCAGTTATGTTCGTGGCTGCTGTTCCATCTTGTATGCCCAGTGTTATATCACCGCCTACATTTAGGAAAGAATCGTAGTATTTGCTTGCTCCTCCTATAAATACATAGTCTGTAGCAGTATTCAGGGTGATGCCGTTGTCTCCTGCAGTTGATCCTCTAAGCACACCATTTCCAAGCTTTATATCATTTCCGTTAGTATCAAGAGTAGCAGAAAAGGATGTTGACTTGAATACTGGAGTTGCCCATTCCAAACCGTTACTAGCAGAAGTATTTACAGTCAGTACTTGCCCATTACTGCCTGATGACGTAAGAACTCCAGGATTTGTTCCAGCTGCAGTTCCAACAACAAGAGCACCTGCAGCCATAGTTCCTATAGTTTCTACAGCACTAGTTCCGTTACCAACAAGTAGGGCACCATCTGTAAACGTAGAAGCTCCCGTACCACCACCAGCAACAGCAAGTTGGTTAGTGTAGTGCGTAGTATCTGCAAGATCAAGTTGATTAGGTCCTCCAAATTCTGACAGAAACTTAGAGTTTGTATTGCTTGCTGCATTCAAATCTATGTTAGAGGGATCAAACACAAGCATCAAGTTCTGCTTTGTAGAATCTGCAGTACTCTTATCATTTCTGATTTTAAGAGTACCTGTAGTATCAGATACTCCAAGCCCCTTGAATATAAGGACTGACTTATCTGTGTTACCTGCAGTACTGCCTACACCTCCTCCTACAAACAAATCTTGGATTGTGGTACCT
>Ga0208645_1000383_pt1 | contig 49428 bp, 73 predicted proteins | sample VirMetDEL_Sep_01_FD_184519 | JGI IMG/M metagenome (GOLD analysis project Ga0208645, IMG submission 184519) | Aqueous microbial communities from the Delaware River and Bay under freshwater to marine salinity gradient to study organic matter... | ecosystem: Environmental > Aquatic > Marine >... | reverse complement strand
GAGTGGGGTCCGGGTGGCGAAAACGTAAGAAATACTCGTCGAATTGATTGTTTTTTGATCATTTGGCGAGTTTAAAAGTTGCGCTAGGTGGTATGCCGGGGAAATACATGGCTACTTCAGACCATCCTTAGAGGAACGAACTACCAAAGACTATTTGGTTATCGACTGCCAATACTGTGGCACTTATAAAATCTCCAAAATATTGATCGATTTGATGCAGGGTCGCAAATTTCCTATGCATGAAATGCGGAAATTATTGGATGAGCGTAAAAAGAAACTTGCATCAACTGTGCCCGAGCCAATTATTGAAACTTGGGACGAAGATTTACTGGAGTAATTGACGAATAATTCTAGCGCCGATCCAACGAACCACGGTGACAGCTTTGCTGTTGCCGATCGCCTTGTAGCGTGGACCGTCTGGGCATTCTCTGGCAGGTTTACCGCGCCAGGGGATCAGGGTGTAGTTGTCGGCCACGCCCTGAAGGCGTTCGCACTCGACAGGAGTGAGGCGCCGCACCTGTGCCGGCGTCAGCAGCGCTGGTGGCGGGCTGCAAGCATCCAGAGATGCGGTGTATTCCTCGTACCACTTCCCAGCACCGAGAGCAGCAGTATGGTGGAGCTTGGTGCTATACGCTGCGATCGTGACAACGTTAGGCCCCAGGGCAGAGTTGGTATTGTCGAGCTGCTTGCCGTAGTTGCTGGTCACCGTTTGCGCGATCTCGCGGCAGTACAGAACGTTCTCCTGGTCACTGTTGCGTCCCAATGTGTGCGCCTGTTCAATGCTGACGCATGGGTCTTGCGTGGCGCGTACAACGAAGAATGTTTCGCTTTCAACATCAAGCCGGCTGTCCTTGGCGGTGAGCGTCGCTGATCGCTCGATCGATCCTCCCAGGCTGTGGCCGCCGAATGCCGGGATACCGCCGAACATATCGACCGCCGGCCCCTCATCGCCCTCGCAGTTCGGGCAGCCGTACTGGCCTAAGGATTCAGCAAAGACGCATCCGCATCCGCACTGGAGCGCAGGGCCGAAAGGAGCTGTTCCGGTAACGTCCTGCCCCTGGCCTCGGCGCGGCGCAGTATCCCGGCGCACGCCTTCTCGCTCAAAAAGTATCTCGGTGGGATCGAACCCGTCTCGAGCACTTGCGACAACGAACACACGACGGCGTCGTTGGGCCAAGCCGAAATATTGGGCGTCCAGGACCCGCCACGCGATTGTTCTTTTGGGTCCATACACACAACCAGCGTCTTGCCATTTCTTCCCTGGAGGCTGCAGCTCGCAGTCTTCCCCAGCAAGCGCGCCAAGAAAGCATCCGAAGGCGTTCCCTTTGTCGCTGAGGACGCCGGGGACGTTCTCCCAGACGATAACGCTGGCCGGCTTTCGCTGGCCGGCGCGAACATAGTCAACTGCATCTGCAAGCTCCACATATTTGATGGTAAGGGCGCCGCGCGGGTCAGTGAGGCCTTCGCGCATACCGGCAACCGAGAAGGCCTGGCATGGGGTGCCGCCGATCAGCACGTCCGGCGCCGGGATCTTGCCGGCCAGCACCAGGGCGGCCAGCTTGGTCATGTCGCCGTGGTTCGGCACGTTGGGGTAGTGGTGGGCCAGGACCGCCGAGGGGAACGGCTCAATCTCGGCGAACCAGGCGGCGCGCATGCCTAGCGGGTGCCACGCTTGTGTTGCAGCCTCTATGCCCGAGCAAACAGAGCCGTAGGTGATGGTCATGGCGGTTCTCGATTCTGTTTATCAGGCGACCTGTACGGTCATTTCTGGCGAGTAGTCCACCCAGCCAACCTTTGGTGCCTTGGTCTTCTTGTTGATGACCGGGTTGCCCTCGGCGTCGACGATTGGGCATTTCGCCCTGATACGCAGCGACCGGCATTTGCAGTGCTTCTTGGTCAGCGCGACGAACTGCTCGGCGTATTGCGGCGCATCGAAGGGCTGACTGAGCTGGCGAACCTTCTCGCCGCGCATGATCTTTGCTGCCTGATCTGCGACCGCCAGGTTCCATTCACCGATGCTCATGTCTAGGGGGGGGCGTCCGGGTGTTGGGTTCGGTTTCGTTGTAGGGGTTGTCTTGCGCGCCTCGGCCAGCGCGACGTCGGCAGTCATTCCAAACACTGCAAAAGTGCTCATGGGTTATCTCCAGTCAGGCGCCGCCCTCCGGCGAGAGCGCGGCGTGGCGGGCGGTGTCAGGCGGCTGCGCGCTTGAGCTGATCGGTGAGTTGGGTAGGAAGGCCGCGCAGCGTCAGCGTGCCGCCGACTTCATCAAACTTGATTTTGTCGCCAAGCAGATGCGCCTCGAAGCTGATCGACATGCCCTCGGCCCGGCCGGTGAAGCGTCGGAATTTGTTGAGGGTCTTCTTGTCCGGCGGCAGGGTTTCGGAAAGCCCGTAGTCCTTCGCCTTGATGAAGTCGTAGAAGTTCTTCGGCTGATCTTCGTCAATCAACTCCGACAGCTCGCCAAGGGTGATCGGCTCGCCCAGCTTGGCCTGGGCCATGGAGTAGCTGACCAGCGCCTGGGTCTTCTCACGTGCCGACTCTTCTGGCAGATCCTCGCTTTCAACAAAGTCGCTGAACGCCTTCAGTAGTGTGCGGGTTTCGCCCGGGCCGTCGATTCCTTCCTGGCAGCCGATGAAGTCGCGGAAGTACTCGTTGATCCTGCGGCCCTGCTTGCCCTTTAGATACGAGATGTACTGCTTCGACTGCGGGTTGCTCTGCCACTCGCTGATGTTGATTCGCGCGGCCAGGCGGATGTGGTCCAGGTCCAGTCGCTTCACCGTCAACAGGGCCAGTTCTTCGGTCATGGTCACCGCTTCGGTTTCCTGTACCAGGGCGATGACCATGTATTCGGTCAGGCCTTGCTGGTAGTGGCAGAAGAGGGCGTGTCCACCGGTGGTGAGGTTCGATTCTTCCATCAGCTTGGTCAGGTGTTCGACGGCGGTGGTGCTGAACGACAGGAAGTCGGTGACGCCGGCCAGGTACTTGCCGAGCCAGCCGCTGAAGGGGTAAGCGCCTGATTCTTGGTGGAAGAACCCCCAGCCCTTGCCGGCGGTGGCGTTGTAGCTTTCGTTGAGCTGGCTCATCAGGTCGTCGCGCGCCTGGCTCTCGACCTGCTCGGATGCGCCAAGGAATAGGACAGCGGGGCTGCCGTCGGGCTTCTTGTCGATCTTGTGGATTGCGCTGTGAAGTACGGGCATTGCGTTTACCTCAGGTAGGCGCCGCCCTCCGTATCCGGTGGTGGCAATTTGGTTTGGGTTGGGGTATTAACGAGCTCCGGCATGGGGCCGGATCAAGGAGAGACAAACATGCCTGCAATCTTCAAGACATATGATGATGAGTGGTTCGAGTATCAGGGAGCGAAAGAAGTGAAGGAAAAAGGAAGCCAGTACGTGGTGTATGACGCCTATGGCAGCACACTGGGCGCTCATCAGATCGACGACATTCAACAATTCACGACCGATCCGCTGGTCGGCGAAAAAATCAAAACATCAAAATCGTAACAACCAGTAATTGTTCAGGGCCGGCGGCAGGCGGAGAGTTGCTTAACAGGCACATCTTCACCTAATCGCCGAGCCACGTTGCCGCCATCCGTTACCGGATGCAGCGAGTAGGGTGGGTTATGCGGGTTCGATGATCTCGTCGCCCGGGTCTTTCTGGATGGCGAGCAGGCTTTTATTGCGGAATTCCCGCGCCACGTTTTGCGATATCTCGATTTCGTGGCGCGGCGGATTCAGTAGCGGCTGGCACTTCGCGGCGCCCAGCGCATGCAGGTGATGAATCATCAGCGTCATCGCCTCGCCCTGCTCAGTAATGCCTGACCACTCCATCAGATCGGCCAGCGCTTGGCGGGTGCCGGGGCGAACCCTGAGCCTCAACTCTTCCTCGGCAAGTGCCACGCGCTTCCTGGCGGTTTTGGCCGAGCGCTCTTCCTGCGGTACTGCTGCCATGGCCTACCTCTTCTATTCCGCTGGCCGGCAGTGCGAGCCAGGTTTGACGTTTGCGTTGCTGGATGCGGGCTATGCGGCGCATGAATCGACCTTCACTTGGTGCCAGGCGCCTACCGCTTCGAAGATCCGCGCGGCGTGCACCTCGTCCAGCGATATCGCTTCGGGAATGGCGATCCAACCTGAGGCCACCATCTGGCTCTGGTTTGCCTCGTCGCGCAGCTTCTTGTAGCAATGCTCGATCACGTCTTCCAGGTGGTCGGAGAGATAGACGCCATCGGGCGCCACCTCCACCGACTTGCTGTAGCGGTCGCCGCGAGCGTCTATGCAAAGCGCGCTGAGGTAGATCGTCCAGCGGTGGGGGATACCGCAGACGGCCTGGCCAATCTTCCCGGGCGCGATGTTCTTGAGCGACTTGTAATTGATCATGCCCTGGCGACCGCTGGGGTCAATGTTGACCACAGCGACGTGATTGGCTGCCAGCAGCGAGCGGCATGACCGGGCGATGCGCGTCTGCAGGTTATGCGCCTTGCGCTTGCTCATAATGCCTCCGCGAGTTTGCGCAGCGCCTTACGTTCTGCCGCTGTGATAGGCGGCTTGCGGCGCTTGAGGATGGTTTCGGGATCGATCTTCGCGGAGCGTTTCGGCGGGACTGGGTTGCTGGGTGGGCTTGGCAACTGCGCCACGGTCCCACCAGCAGCCAGGAACTGCGCCGTGCGCTCCGATATTGAGTAGGCGTCCTGGCGGTGCTGCTCGACCAGGCTTAGGTGGTTGCTGATCATGATCAGGCTCCCAGGCGATGGGCTTGCGCCCGAGCTTTGTCCGCTACCTCATCAACCATGCGATTCAGTTCCAAGTTGAACTGGACCAGCTCTTTGTGCAGGTTGGCGATGTAGTCCTCATCGCGGTAAATCGTCTCGATATAGAGCTGGCACTCTTCATCTTGGCGAGAATCAAAGGACAGGAAGTCCCACCATTTGCGGCCCGTAACGAACATGCAGCCTTGGACCTGCGGCATGTGTTCCTCGGGCATGCCTTCGAGCCAAGTTCTGACGTGTATCGCTTCGTTGAAGGGGCACTTCGATTCGGTACCGCCGTCGTCGTTGATAAGTCCGTCTGGCGAACATCCAAGCCAGTCGTACTTCGGGTGGACGATGAACTCTGACGGTATGACGATGTTGCCCGTCAGCATCTCGTAGGCGTCTTGAGCCTTTTGTTCTTCGGTGTGACCCCACTTTAAAGAGGCGCTGCTGACGTTGTGCTTGGACTTCTTTGCCAGCCGCTCGAAGCACAGCTCACGCATGTACGAGGTGCGTGCGCCCATAGGCTCGCGCTTACCATTTTTGTCAGGCTTCCCCCAGGCCATCACGTCTTTAAAGCGGCTGGCTGTCACGCGCCCAGATCGGTCCGCATGCCACTTTTCTGTGCCCTGAAGCTCCGCTCTCACTACGCAGCCTCCTCTGAATGGGACTGGTCACCGCCGGGGCCCGTTATGTCGGTAAAGTCGGCATCGACGGTAGCCGCCAAGCTTTTTAGGGCTTTGTGGCATTCCAGGCCGATCGCTGCGCGCTGCTTCGGCTTGAGACCTGCCCAGGCGGCCGCGTAGGCGTCGATGTCCTGTTGCCTTGCAACGACCAGGAGGTCTGCGAATACACCGTCTATTTCCGGTGATGGGGATTTTGGACCAAACGAAACGCCAGCGGCGGCAGCGCTGTTTGCGGCTTGTTTTGTTGGAGTGATATCAATCTCGCCGCCGTATGAGTCCTCGAATTCATCGGGCGTATAAACGCCAAGGATCACGTCAGGACAGAAGAGGCGTGCCCATTTCTTGGTCACCAAGTAGGCGATCTGTTGTTTTGGGTCTTCCGCCCAAAGCGTAGAGTTGCGCGTGCGGACCTGGGTCAGCAGAAGCTCCAGAGTGCGCGGCTCGTCTTCGCCCCGAAAGGTCGCCCAAACCTTGATGCCGAGCCCTTTTTCATCGTCAAAGCTCCAGGCGGGAACGCGATATTTTTTAAACTCGCCAGTGTCCTCATCCTTCTTGGTCTTACTGGTAACTTCGCGCATCTTCCCGATGACGTTTTCCCAAGCGCCGAACCATTCAAAGTTCAATCGACCTTTGACTGGCGCCTTGGCGGTGATCACTGCGTTAACAAGCTGCGCCTCGTAGCTCAATGCGCCGCCGTTGACGATGAACGTTTTCTGCGCCACAGCGAAGGGGTTCATTTGCCACTGCATTGCTTGAAGCACCACCGCCATGCAGTCGGCTTGGTTCCCTTTAAGGTGTTTCGGGACGGTTGTCACTCCCTTCGACATCATCATCGCGAGGTCGCTCATCGACCGCATGGTGCCAGGGTCGAGGATGAGCGCGGCCGCGTTGTGCGATGGATCGTGATAAGTGGCGAGGCCGGTTTGTGCTTGGGTGTCTGTATCGGTCATTGCGCTCTCCGTGGCCGACGTGGAGTGGGTCGGCCGGCAGATGGAAAGGATGGTTAGAAGCGGGTGGCCCGCAGCCAATCGCGAGCAGTGTCGATAGTCACGTCGAAGCCGAGCGCTACAAGCTCGACAATGTCGTCAGCCGGGGGAGTGGTCGGGTCCACGTCGATGGATTCAACGGAGACGGCGACTACGGCAACAGGGGCGGTTTCAGCCGGGGTGGCAGTGACAGCGGCCACTGGCGCAGGCGCGGTAGCCTGGGCGCGCAGGCGGGCAAGTTCTTCCTGGTCTCGCTGATACTGGGCTTCGCGCTCGCGCTGCTGGCGTTGTTGCTCTTCCTGCTGTTCACGCTGCTGGCGTTGCTGTGCCTCCATATCGCGGCGCTGCTGGTCCAGTTCGTCCTGCTGCTGCTTCAACCGCTTGCGGTCTTCCTCAGCTCGCTGCTTACGTAGCTCCTCGGCTTCGGCGTCGGCGATGCGTTGTTTCTCGCGCAATTCATCTAGTTCTTTCTGCTGGGCCAGCAACTTAGCAGCAGCTTCTTCTCGCTCAGCGGCAGACTTGAACAGCGCTTCCAGTTGCTCAATGGCGTTGTCGCGAGCGATGGTGCCTTCGGCTTCAAATTCGCCATATTCTTCGGGCAGGATCACCGACTCTTTGACACCCTGCAAAATGCTGGAGACGTCTGCGGCGCTGCGGCTTGCATAGGCGGCGGCGACAGAACTGAAACGAGTAATTTTTGCCCGGATGGCTTCGACACGCTCAGCCTCGACACGCTCGCGCTCTGCCTTGGCATCAGCTATACGCTTTTCTTCGGCCTTGATCGCTTCATCGACAGGCTCTTCAATTGTCAGCACACGAGTCCTGAGTGTTTCACCGAATTCCTTGACTTGATTGACGCGAGCCTGAGCTTCTTTGACCTTCTGCTGATATGGCACCAATGCGGTTTTGGTGGTCTTATCCAGGGCGTAGCGCACATCGCGGATATCGGCGCGAACTTCCTTCGCATTCGCCAAGCCCTCACTCGTCGAGCAGTCAACGACCAGCTTCGCGTAGGTGTTCTCCAGGCGAACGATCTGTTCTTCGTGCGGCCGATACTCGGCGATGTCGGTGACCGCTACCGTAGGGGATAGGTTTTTTTGCGCGCCTTCAGCTTCGTTCATTTCGAGCGGTTCTTGTGCGTGTGCTTGTTTGGTATTTTTGGACATGACTATCCCTCGCCGCGCCTGGCGCAGCATTGAAAGTAGTGGGGTTGGGGTTGTGCCGTCAGGCGGCAGAAACGAGCGATGCGTTGTAGTCGGCGTAAATCTTGTCGATGAGTGCCCGGAAGTGCCGGTGTTCGTTTTCGTCGATAACCCGCAGCATGAAAGCGAGGGTGACGCATGATGTGGCCGCCGCACTGGCGTTTGGCTTGCCAAGTTCGAGAATCATGTTTTCGATCTCTCCCTCGATCCAGTTCACGGCGTTTAGGTGGTCCCGCTGAGTAGCGTTCATTGATCGCCTCCTGGCGGCGGACAGATCGCCTCCATCTGCGCCATCGCCAGCCCAATGCGCAGCTTGAGGCTAGCGCGCTCTTTGAGTCGGTGCTCCTCGCGTCCTGCCAAGTCCTCTGCTGTGTACTCATGGAACAGGTCAGCGTGCTGCAGCTTCCCAAAGTTCGGCAAGTCCCAGCGCCTGTCGGATTCCCGGGCCTGGGCGCTATCCGCGTAACTGGTCGGCATGTAGGCACTCCAGGCGCCGAGCGAGGGCGCAGGCTTCGTTGTGATCGCGGCGGAACCCAATGACCTTGCCGGTCCGGCTGTCCACCACATGGAAGAAGTCGCGGCCTGCAGGCTTCACCATCATCCGGAAGGTGACCGCCGGCTCAGGTCGCCCAATCAGCCGGTAGAACTCGGCAGTGGCGATACGGGAGCGCTGATGCAGGCCGTCGACGATGTCGCGGCGCGATTGGATGCTGTGGTGCATGGTCGCCTCCAGGATGGCGTTATTCAGTGGGAAGAGGTGGGAGCGGCATCCAGTGACTTGGATCGCCGTACCAGAAGCACCATCCGAGAGTTTTGTCGTACAGCCACTCAGTGACCTGCATCTGCCCGTACTCGAACAGGCACAGGTAATCGCGCTTCTCGCTTTCTGGCGGTAGCCGGTCGCTGCACTTGATCCAATTGCTCATGGAGACCTCCAGTATTTGGGGTTAGGCGGTGGCTGGTAGGGCTTCACGAAAGCGCGACGGGCTCCAGTCGCAAGCCTCATCAGCAGGGATGTGGCCGAACATCAGCGTGCAGCGGCGGCAATGCACGCAGTCGCCGCAGGTCTTGCCCTCGGGCAGATTCATTTGGTCAGCGTTGTCTGCCGACCGTGGATATGGCTTTCTTTGCTCGCTCATGAATGTCTCCGTTGATTCGTTGGTTCACCTGTATTCGTCAACACTCATGCCTCCCGCTGGTTGCCGATGGGCGCGGGGGAGGAGTGCTGACGTAATAGAGGTGGGGAAGGGTGCCGGTCTTTCCCGGCTACGGCGGCGCTGGCCGTTTAGCGAGTCGCACTGAAGGCTGGTAGCATCGACACTCCTTCTCGGAGCAAGGAATTGCTATGCGTCAGGTTGTTGAAAGGGCGTTAAGCGTGATCGCGGCAGAGAGCAGCGAGCCTGAATACACTGAAGCGTTCAGCGCTGTTCGTGCAGTAGTGGTTGAGTTTGGGGAGGAAAATCTGGCTGACCGGCTTTTTGCCGATATTCCCGATTCGATCGCTTTCATGCAGGTGGCCCGGCTCTTCGACTTTCTTGCCTGGCAGACGGATGACAACGGCTCTGCGATGACTCGAACCGTCGAGCGCTGGCTTATCGAAGGCACAAATCTGCGCAAGATTCAGATCGCCCTTAACCTAGATGTGTACCCGTTTCCGGACGAGCATGAGATGTACCGCGTACTGTCTGATGTGGCTGTATCCTTCCCGCAGATGGCTGATAGATGCCAGCAGCTAATCAGCTCTCGGAAAAGTCGGTAGCACCTGGTCTACATCCCAAAGCCCGCTCAGTGAACGGGCTTCAGTGATGCTTTCCGCCGTGACCCGCTACTGGCGTCGGCCACCGGCTTGAATCAAATGTTCTTCCAGCCGCGGGCCTTTCGGCTTGTTCTCCCGCTGGATAACTGTTCTTGGCGCTTTACGCTGCACGCCCGGGTCAGTTGCCAACCCTCTGAACCGTTTAGGCCGGTTCATCGCTGCCTTTGAATCTGGGCCGGTGGTGATCCGGCAAGGGGTGTCGCTAAAGAGCGGTGCAGGTTTAACTGCTGGCCGGCGTTCTTCGTTGCTGGCTTGAGTTGAATTTAAGCAAGCTGAAATTAAGGTGTCAAGCATACTGAATTAAATAATTCAGATTGCTGAAATTTGTAGGCGATAAAAAGCCCGCTCATTGGCGGGCTCATTTATTAATCGCAGTACTCGCGCCAGCCGATCCTTACGGCGCCATCATCCAAATGCTCGATCCTTATGCCGGCGGTGTCGCCGATGTCTTGGATGACCTGACGCCAAGCTTCAGGACTTTCATCGTCGCGTCTGGCTACCTCGATCAACTGGATCCTCTGCACTCGAGGAGAGGCGATCAAGCCTTGCAGGCGGCGGCCAACAAGCTCATACGAATTGCGCGGTTTCGATGTGGGGTAGGGTACCTGGTTCATGCTTCGCTCCTTGCTAAAACTGTATATATGTACAGTATTGTTGCTTGGATATATTGGCAAGAGGGCTGCAAGAGGTTTCATGCATAAATGCATATTTTTTGGGTGAGCCTTCAGGCATGCAACAAAAAGCCCGCGCTTGGCGGGCTTGGTTGGTTCTGTTTGTGGTCAGGTTCGTAGGGGAACCCAATACATCCGGCACTGAATTTCATGATTGTCGCCGAGTTCCACCGAAACGGTTTTAGCGGACCGCTCATTCTCAAAAGGGCCGGTGATGATAGTGTTCCCATCTACTGCGAGCACGGGAATTGCTAGATCTTCAAGCACGGATTCAATTCGGCTCGAATCCACAGGCTGGGCTGTTATTCTAACCGTCCAGCCATGAAAGTCAGGTCCAACAACCTGGTCAGTGATGGGGGGGTATTTTCCGCTCACCGAGTCCCTGTAGACGATCTCGCTAAATAGGCGCGGGCCGTCCCGCATAGCGATCAGGGCTTGCTTGGCCTCTTCCTTGGTTTCAAATGGACCTGCGCCTACTGCCAGGCCGATCATCGAAACAACTGGGAGGCCGGTGCCGGCAATAGCCTTTATAGTGCGTTGCTGTTCTTGCTCGTCTCTGCATGCTGTCGAAGCCACCCAGCCCTTTTTCAGCCTTGGGGCCGAGACGGGCTCCACGTCGGCACCGCAGTGCTTGCACTTGATCGCGGCATTCTTGATGGTTTCGGCACACAGCGGGCAGGGCCGGGAGTCAGCTTGCGCCTGCTCGTGTGGCGGCGATGATCTTCCGCCCAGGAGAACCATAAGCAACCCAGCGAGTGCGATCATGCCGCCGACAATAGTGTGCATCTGGCGGTCCGCAATGAGCCCCAAGTTGTTCACCCGGCCGCCGGCTCCAGTCGACACGGACACATCCATGCTCAGCGCGAAGATCAGCCAGCAGACGCCGACGATCAGCGCAAACGTCCCAAATCCCTTCATTGGATCCCTCCCGTAATTGAGCCCGCACTTTACCATTCATGGCGTACAGCCACCATTGGAAGGGAGGGCGGTCAATCCGGTTCCTGCGCCTTCAGCCTGGCCAGGCCCTGCTTGATATGCCCTGCGTTTTCCCCGATCGCCTCAAGGGCGCCTCGGACGTTCTGACCTGCATCCGTATGGCCTTGGCTTTCGACGAGCAGCGTCAACTCCATCAGCGCAGCTTCCAAGGCGAGCTGGTTCTCGTATATGGGTTCCAAAGTATCGGTGAGGGGGGGTATTCTGGTGGTGCTATGTATAAAACTCAATAACTAAGATTACCTTTAATAACTTTTGCTGAGCAGCTATAGATACACAAAAAGACCGAAGAGTTACCAATAGCAGTATCCCTTCGGACTCTATTTTTTAAAACTTATTTCTTAACAGGCGCCAAATAGTGTCGCCGTGAACAGAACAGCTCCGTTCAGATAGACGGTCGCTTTCAGACCTGTAGGTATGAAAGAACCGCATGTTTCAGCGCAGACTTTGAGCTGGCCGCTTACTGGAATTGAAACCGGTGAAGTCAGACAGTAATCGCCATATACAGGGATGGTAAAACAGATTTGATTGGTGGCTTGATTATAACTGGCCCCAACGCACACAGACAATCTCAGAGCTAGAACGCCATCCAGTTGGGGAGGTGAGCCAGCCTTTGCTCCGAACCCGACTACAGAATAATCAGTCACATGTTCGCTGGATGACGACTTGTTATGCTCTTTGCAGGTACAATCGCTCATTGCAATTTCCTCTTCCTGAGTAGTTGTTGGTGAGTACCAACAAAACATAATCTAGCCGAGAATAATTATTTAATAAAGGTTGAATGGTAGCCCTTTGATATTAAATCGAAATCTTAAGTTTTTAGTATCATCGATTTGGCTATAAGGAATATTTACAACAAATGAATTTTATTTCTGTCCAGCTCGGATATAGATAAAAAGCTTCATTGCCATTAAGTTTTTATGATTATTTGTCGTATCGTCCGTCGTAGCTTGCTGCTCCCGAGTCAATCAAATCGGCCCTAGAGCCCTCAATCTGGCCAAGCCTTGTTTAATATGCCCGGCATTCTCCCCGATCACCTCAAGGGCGCCGCGCACGTTATCGCCGACCTCGGCATGGCCTTGCTTTTCGACGAGCAGCGTCAACTCCATCAGCGCAGCCTCAAGGGCGAGCTGGTTTTCGTAGATTCGTTCCAAGGTATCGGTGAGGGAGTATTCGGGGGAGGGCATTGCTCTGTCTCCATAGAGGGCATGGAAAGCGTAGCAGCAGGCAAAAAAACGGCCCGCTTGTGGGCGGACCTAAAGGGAATTCTTCAAAGGAGTAGGGCGACTTTGCACTCTGCCCTGTAAATGCCAGGTGAAAAGGATGTCGCAGAAACGAAAGGTTTGGTGTGGCGTCTTGCTTGAAGGTCGCTTTCAGAATGATGTAGCTATCGACTGGGCCAGTTGCATGTCTGACATGAGCGGAGAAGGATAGGTCGACTGGTAGTATCTGGACGCCTGCTCAAACTCCGCGCCGCGAATCTCCCCGTCCGAACCGATGAAGGCCAGAGCGTCAGTCTTGGCTGACTTGAAAATCTCAGGCGGTTCGGTCGTGAGGGATGTGGTCGCCCCAATTAAAATGGTTGGCGCCGAAATTGTGAGAAATATCGCTGCGGCGATAGGGTTGGCGCCATCACCTGATACGGCCTGCGTGCTGACCGATGCCAGTAGGGCGATCGCCAGGGTCTTCCATGAGTCCATTCTTCGTTGCTTCCATTGCGTCCAGAGAGCGCCACAATAGCAGAGCACTTGCCAGAAACAAGAAGCCCGGCGCTGGGCCGGGCAACTCTTCAAACTAGGCGCAAGGGAGCTCTAGCAGACGTCTGATTTGAATTGTCAGGCCCGCCCAGCACCCCTTGTAGCAGCGAGTCGACCTCATCAAGCGGCAGGTTGAGCTGTGCTGCGATGGAATCCTTGGTATATCGGTCCTTCCAAAGTTCTTCAAGCACCATTTTCCAGAGCACAGATCTTTCGCGAGGAATTGGGTCTGGCTCTACAGATCTATAACCAGCAGACGCCATCTGCTTACACAGCTCTCGGTAATGCCAGTCCGTTAGTAGTCCAACGTCTTTAGCGGTTCGCGCCAAAGCAACGACTGAAACTCCCCATCTTTTTTTTCCGGATATCAGGGTCCTGATGGATGGTGACGCAGTGAGTTGGGATAAAACATCTTCTCTTGGCATTAAAAGATGAGATGCGAAGGTATCTGCCTCTTTCTCGACTTCTCGACCTTCAGGATATCCATGAGAGTGCATTAATAAATGCCCTAATTCATGAGCCGCATCAAACCTGCTGCGTTCTGCGGACTTCACCGTATTCAAGAATATGAACGGAGTTCCATCTCTCCAAAAGGAAAAAGCATCAACGTTTTTACCTTCTGACAGGGTAAAGACTCTAACGCCTTTAGACTCCATTAACTTTATAAGATTGGGGATTGGCCTGAATCCGATCCCCCAATGTCTGCGAATGGACGCGGCAGCGGATCCTGGGTCTTCCGACCTAAGCTCTGGCAAGTCCGGCGAAGGGAGGTTGAACTTTCCAGAAACCCACTCATTGAAAATATAACCCAACGAGCCACTGGCTATAGCAGCGTCGGCCTGCCTTGCCGTCATAGCCTTGAGGCTTCTGAAGCTGACCTCTTTTTCGTTCAGCTCATCGATATCGTCCATGTAAAAGAAGCTTACTGGGTAGCCTAAAGCTCGCGCTAGCGCTTCAATAGTGTCGTCACCCGGGCATGTAATCACTCCCGTATCAATACGGGTCAACGTAATGCTGGAAATTCCCGCCATTTCGGCAAGTTGTTTTTTAGTAAGCTGCCTGCGCTTTCTAGCCAAAGTCAGCCTTGACAGGTTAAGAGTTGCCATTTTGCTTCTTGCTGATGAAGATTTCAGCCTCGTCTCCACGGTCATCGGTAAATGCTTCGCCCAGAGGCTTATCGTCGACAGGTTCATCTGTTACGAAGATCCGTTCAAAAAAACCTTCGAACTGATCTGACGTAAACGGTTTTGGCCTGGAAACCTCAACTTGAATACGGTCCAGGTGGGCGGCAACGCAAACAAACCAGATCACCGGGAATGCGCCAGCAGCTTGAGGAGAAGACCCTACTTTATCGTTACTGAACAAGCCTCGCTGATAAGGTAGGGAGACTAGCCGCCTCGTACCTTCGCCACGCTCAGAAATAGCGTTGGGGGCAACATCCCCGCAAGCGTGGTCTACGTTTTGAAAGCCAACCATAAGCCCAAGGTCGGCACTGTATACGAGCTCAATGTTGTTGAACTTCCTAGTCACCCATCCTTGCGGCAACGCTTTAAGCCCAAGACGCATTTGACGGATACCTTCTTGGTAAGCGCGCGTTCCAGGGAAGTTGATTGCATCAATCCCCTCTAGGTACTCAGAACGTGCGGCCACTGCGGATTTTGCGATGTGTACGACGGCTTCTCGCGTCATCCCAAGGGACTGGAGTGCTTCCAGTACAGAGGCTGGGTGATCAATCACCAGCGCATTTTGGTCGGGCATATTTGGCTCGCATGCTAATTTTCTGTACCTACATTGTAGGCTTAAAAAATTAGCATGCAATAGTGGGCGAAGACATTTAGTGAGGTTGTGCTCGCATGCTACGGCTACGGGGCGCTTTATCGAGTTCGACTTGCGCTAACCCCAAACCGCCACCATCACCTGCTCGGGGCATTTCTCTCCCGCACAATACGTCTCATCCACGCGCACCATAGAAGTGGTTCAGCGCTATCAGCTCAAACACAGCCACGAAGGCGCAGAGAACAATAAAGCCAGGGCTGAAGACCCTCTTGCGGCCTGATGAGCCCCAGCTAAGACCAGCCGCGTCGGAGTAGCCGGGAATCATCATAAGGAAAGCCAGGCAAGCAATGACCCCAACCTTGCTCCAGAAGCTCTGCTCTCGCCATGAGGTCGACGGCTTTCCAAGGGCGGAGGGCATCAGTAAAACTTCTGCAGTGCCTGCACGACGACCCCAACGATCCGACAGTTCTCGTCGACCGCTTCGATTGGGTAGCTTGGGTTCAGCGGCTTCAGAAACAGCCGACCGCCATCGCTCACCAGCTTCTTGAATGTCGCTTCATTGCTGTCCCGCAGCTTGGCTACGACCAGCTTACCTGGCGCGACCTCAGCCTCGGTGTCCACCAGGATCAGCGTGCCCTCGGTGACGCTCTGGCCGGCGGGTGCCGTCATCGAGTCGCCTTTCACCTTCAGCCAGAACGCTGTGCCCTTGGAGTCGTACTCCGAGAACTCATAGCTGTCCGAGAATCCGGCTGGGTAGGGCTCAACGGCTTCTGCCCAGGCGCCGGCGGCAACCCAGCTGATTACTGGGTAGCGGAATGATTTGGTGGGTTGCGCGGCGGGGGAGACGTTCGATTCGGAAGTGTCCCGCTCATCACCCTCGCCTATAGCCAGCCACTCAGCTCGGAATCCAGTCGCTTTTGCCAGTGCGTAAAGGTTCTCCGGCCTGAGGCTTTTGCTCTCGCCGGTGATCCACTGCGTGACGGCAGAATTTGCAACGCCGCAAAGCGATGCAATTTCTCCTTTCTTTTTACCGCTGACCTGTATGGCGCGGGCGATGCGTTCGTGTCTTTCCATGGACTCAATATTAAGCTAGCTGAATTTAAGCATGCAGTAGGAAGAAAACATCGTTGATGCTATAACTTAAGCATGCTTAAATTGCGGCAGGCTCGAACGAGGATTCGCAATGAATACGCATGAAGTCGCCGAATTCTTCGGCAGCAAGACAAAGCTGGCGCTGGCCCTGGGTATCCGCCCAAGCGCAGTGACCATGTGGGGAGAAACGATTCCCGAATCCAGGCAGTACCAGATTCAGGTTCTCTCCAAGGGCAGATTCAAGGCAGCAAAGAAGGTTCAGGCCGCCTGACATCCATGTCCGCCGATCCATTGAGCAAATGATCGCTTCTACATCGGCAGGGCGCCACGGAAACAAATTTGAGGTTTTACGAATGGAAGACTTTTTGGATGCATGCCAGGCAGCAGTGAAGGGCAACGAGCCCAAATCCCTGGCTGCAAAGATGGGTGTTCCACACGTTGGCCTGCTTCAGCGCGCAAACCCGGACAACGAAGCTCACCACCTGACCGTGGAGCATCTGTTCGGGATCTTGCTGCACACCGGAGACATGCGCCCGCTGATCACGCTTGCCGGGGAGTTCGGTTTTGAGTTGGTCGCAAAGACCGAGCCAAAGCCTCAGGCGCTCACCAAGTCGCTGATCAACGTCGCGAAGGAAGTAGCAGACCTGACCATCGCCGTGCATGAGGCGCTGGACGACAACCACGTCAGCACCTTCGAAAAGAACCTGATCCGCCAAGAAATCAACCATGTTCGCCAGAGCCTGGACGTGATGGATGCATCGGTAAAGGCGGCCTGAATTTCAGACACAAAAAAGCCACCGGACGAGGGTGGCTTTTTCTACAGCGGTAAACAACTGGAGCGAATCATGCACCAAGCCAACCCAACGATCAATAGTCCCAACATTCCCGCGCCACGGTTTTCGCAATCTGAAAACGTGGCGCGCAATACCTCAGTGATTCCGTTCGACTTCGACGGCGCCGCAATCCGGGTCATCACCGACAAACTCGGCGATCCGTGGTTTATCGCGCGCGACGTCGCCGATGCCCTGGGTTACTCCAAGCCGGAGAACGCCGTGGCCCGCCACTGCAAGGCTGCGACCACTACCCCGAAACAGGGTGGTGGTTTCATGACCATTATCCCGGAGCGCGACCTGTACCGACTGGTGATGAAGTCCAAACTGCCGGCCGCCGAGAAGTTTGAAGAGTGGGTTGTGGGCCAGGTGCTGCCGAGCATCCGCAAGACCGGCACCTTTTCTGCCCAAGGCCCGAACAACTCCAAGATCGTCGGCGAGCTGGCAATCCTTGAGTGCTTCGACCGCCTGCTGAAGCCCGCGCCCTCCAGCAAAATGCTGATGCTGGCCAAGATCGCCGCCAACAACGGCCTGGATGCCAAGTTCCTCCCAGGGTACGCCGTGGACGCCGCCCCTGATGCCGCTGGCGGCTCTTCGATGCCCACCAAAGCAATCACCACCCTTATCAAAGATCACGGCATTGCCAGCACAGCGCGCGGCTTCAACCTTGCGCTCAAGGCTCACGGTTTCCTGGCTCTGCTCCAGCGCAAAAATTCCAAACAGGAAACTGTCGACTTCTGGTCCGTTACCGAGAAGGGCATGGCCTACGGCAAGAACCTCACCAGCCCTCAATGCCCCCGCGAGACGCAGCCTCACTGGTACGTGGATCGTTTCCTTGAATTGGCCGCAAAGGTCGGGAAGGCCTGACATGCAATACACCGTCACGATTAACCAGGTGAAGGCGTTGGAGTGGGGGCTGAATTCTCAGCAGGCCCTGCTGTTCGCCTTCGTCTACGGCTGCCCGAGCTGGACCAAGCCAATCAAGACTGATGACGGGATCTTCTTCGCGCTGAGCAAGGCCAAGATCACTGAGGAGCTGCCGCTGCTCACAGACAAGCCAGACACCGCTTACCGCATGCTGAAGGCCCTTGAAGAGGCCGGTTTGATTGAGCTACGTCCTGAGGCACTCCGACTCACCGAAAAAGGCTGTGAGTGGAACCCGAACCGCATGGGCCACGTCACTGCTTACCAACCTCCAGTCCTTCCAGCTCGGCGCAGGACGAAAAAGAAACCAATACCTTCCGGTTTGCGCGCTCAAGTGTTCGCCCGCGACGGTCACGCTTGCCTGCGCTGTGGCTGCTCGGTGTTGATGCGTTTGAGGGCTGATCACGTCATTCCTGAAAGCCAGGGCGGAGAAGCCTCTTTGGGCAACCTTCAAACCCTCTGCATGTCCTGCAATAGCTGGAAAGGCGTACAGACGATTGATTTTCGCGCATTCGCCGGAGGTGCGGCATGAGCATGACCCTCATGGTCGCCGCGATGAAACTTCGCGTCGGCAACCCACTGCGCAAGCTGGTGCTGATCAAGCTTGCCGACAACGCGAGCGACGTAGGCGAGTGCTGGCCGTCTTATCAGCATATCGCCGATCAGTGCGAGATCAGCAAGCGCTCCGTCATGAACCACATCACAGCCTTGTGTGAAGCAGGGCTGTTGCGTAAGGAAATTCGGAAGGGCGGCCCGAAGGGGAACTCATCGAACGTCTACTTCCTGACCCTCGATGGTGGTGTACCTCCTGCACCAGGGGTAGTGCAGCAGATTCACCAGGGTAGTGCAGCAGGTTCGCCCCCTAGTGAATCTCCTGCACCAGGGGGTAGTGCAGCAGTTGCACCCAGAATCAGTAACTCTCTTGAACCAGTCATGGAACCGGTCATTGAACCAATTGCACCCCCGGCTCCCGCCGAGGTCGTGCCGGCTCAGTCCCGCGGCTTGGTGCTGGTGGTTGATCGTGCCGACGCTCCACGGGTTGAAATCCCCGCCGACATGCCTGGCCCCAAAGACCAGACCTGCAAAACCTTCAAGGTCTGGGCGAATTACGCTATGGCCTACCGCAAGCGCTACAGCGCCTGGCCGGTCTGGAACGCCAAGGTCGGCGGCCAGCTCGGGCAGTTGGTCGACCGCCTCGGTGCCGATGTCGCCCACCACGTCGCGGCCCACTTCCTGAAAACCAGCGATGCCGCCGTCTTGCGCAAGTGCCACAGCCTCAACGAGTTGCTGGCCAACGCCGAGAGCTATCACACCCAATGGGTGACCGGGCAGCGCATCAACGGCACAACCGCCCGCCAGATGGAACGGACGGAGGCGAACCTCTCCGCAGCCGAACAGGCCGCCCAGATGGTTCTGGCTAAACGCCAAGCAGGTGACCGCAATGAATACCTCTGAAATGAACGACCAGCAGGTCGCTGGGCTGGCCGCTGCCATCTGCGCAACGGCCGAGGCCATGGGCCAGGAAATGAACCCCGGTACGGCGGCGATGATGGCCGAAGACCTCTGTGCCTACCCGGTGCCTGTCGTCAAAGCCGCTTTGAAGGCGTGCCGCTTCGAAGTGAAGGGCAAGCTGGCGATGGCCGACATTCTGCAGCGCGTCCAGTCCTCCGATGGGCGCCCGGGCAAGGATGAGGCCTGGGCTATCGCCATGACCACCAACGACGAATTCGAAACGGTGGTGTTGACCGACGAGATCCAGCTGGCCCTGGCCGCGGCGAAACCCATATTGGACGGCGGCGACAAAATCGGCGCGCGCATGGCGTTCATCGACGCCTACCAGCGGTTCGTGGGCCAGGCCCGCGATGATGCGAAACCAGTCAACTGGCACGTGTCCGTGGGTTTCGACGCCAACCGCCGCATCCAGGCTGTGACCAAGGCAATGGATCTGAAGCGCATCCCGCGCGAACACGCCCAGAAGTACCTGGCAGACCTGAGCGTTGAGCCGATCACCGAGGATGGCCGGGCCATTGCCGGATTGCTTACTGGCAACGTAACCCGGCCGGAAGCCGCCCTTCGCGCAAAGATCGAGATCGTTAAAAGCTCGATGCTGGAAATGCGCAAAGCCAGCGCAGAGCAGAAGGACGAGATACGGATTGCAGCGGCCAATGAGTTGGCGAACCGACGGGCGCTGCTGATCAAGCAGGCCCAGGAATTGGAGGCACGAGCATGACCATCGACAAGCAGAAACTCCAGAAACTGCTGTGGAGCGAAGTCGCCTCTTGGAAGGCTGACTGCAGTGAGTGGAAGCAGAGCTCTGAAGCGCTTGGTGAATTCCTCGGCGAGAAGACCGTAGAGGAGGTTGCGCTGGAGCTGCTGACCGAGAACGAGCGGCTGGCGGCTGCGTGCGAAAGGGCGGAGCAGGTTATCAACGCCGAGAGCAAATCCGCAGCAATTGCAACTGGACGGGCAAACCTACTGCAAGCCGAGCGCGACCAGCTCAAGGCTGAGAACGTGGCGCTGCTGAGCACACTGAAGGGTATGACCTCAATGTACGGCCACTGCTGGGACTTGGTGGATGGCGGCTTGCTATGCATGCAGGACAACGTTCAGCGCTTCGAAGACGCCCACGAGGCAGCACAGAAGGTGATCGCCGCCATGGGCAAGGGGGAGTAGTCATGACCCAGCCAATCGAAACGACAAAGGTCGGGATGATCGTTCGGAAAATCAGAAGCGGAACGATGTACCAAATCGACATCGTGGAAGCGGATAGCGTGTATCTGCGCCCTTATTGGCCTGGGCACGGCTCCAGGTCGACATGGAAGACGCGCACCCACCTTTGGCGAGACTACAGCCGCGTGGATGACACAGCGGTAACGGAGGGTCAGCCATGACCGACAAAATCTCCGTCAACTGCCAGGCCAAGCTCACCGAGGCGATCACATGCTTGACCACCATGTACCGGGACAAGAAGTTTGTTGTGGTCTCCCTGCGCCCGGGCAAGGACCGCACCCTCGACCAGAACCGGCTGTGGTTCGGGATGTACAAGCGAATCGCCGAAATGACCCAGATCGGCGATGCGGCGGACGCTCGACGCTACTGCAAGCTGCACTTTGGCGTGCAGATCTTGTTGAACGAGGACGCAGGGTTCCAGGCCGAGTGGTACCGGGTCATGCGCCATCTTCCCTACGAAACGAAGCTGACCATGATGGGGGAATGCCACCTGTTCGGGCCGGACGGCTTCCCGGTGACCAGTCTGTTCAATCGCGCCCAGGGCATCAATTACACCGACCGCATCGCCACCTACTTCACAGGCCAAGGTGTGGTTTTCACTGATCTACTCAGCAAGGAGGCTGCATGATCGCCAAGCAACCCAAACCGAAGAAGTGCAGGAACCCGGCATGCGGCATCAGCTTCCCGCCGCAACGCCTGGGCCAGGCTGTATGCAGCCCGAAGTGCGGCCTGGCAATCAAGGACGTGAATCAGGCGAAGGCGCGCAAGTCGCTGGCACAGGTCGAGCGCCGCGAGATCAAAGTCCGAAAGGAGAAGCTGAAAAGCAGGGCGGATCACTTGCGCGAAGCCCAGGCCGCGGTGAACGAGTACGTGCGCCTGCGTGACGCGCGCCTGCCATGCATAAGTTGCGACTCGACGCCGAACGACAACGACCTTATGACCGGTAGCCGCTGGGATGCGGGGCACTACCGGTCCGTCGGCGCCTGCCCGGAGCTGCGCTTCGAGCCGCTGAACATCCACCGCCAGTGTGTGAAGTGCAACCGCAACCTGTCCGGCAACGCCGTGGAGTACCGCATCCGTCTGGTGCTGCGCATCGGCGCCGAAAAGGTTGCATGGATCGAAGGGCCTCATGAGGCACGCAAGTACACCGTCGAAGAGATCAAGGCCATCAAGGCCGAGTACCGGGCAAAGACCAGAGAGCTGAAAAAAGGGGAAGCCGCATGAAGCTGATCAACGCAAGGCAGGTATGGACTGAAGCACAGCACGAATCGAACGCGTCGATCAGCGCTGTAGCAATCGACAAGGCTCAATCGGCGCCGATCAAGAAGGGCGCACGCATGCGTCGGCACGAGGCAGTGTTCGCAGCGCTGGGGGACGACAAGGAGGAGCGCATTCAGGTTGTGCGCCAGAAGATCAGCATCAGCGAGACGCGCGGCACCCCGGTTGGCCGATCCAACGCCCGCGCTGCGCACCTGGCCACCATCGGAAAAGTGCTCCGCGCCATCGACACCTTGCCGTTTCAGGTGCAGCAGTTCGGCCACTACCTTTACCACCCGGCAATGAATATGCGGCACTTGCTGAATGCGGTCCTGCTGATCACCGCCAAGGCGGCGCTGCCAGACCTGACATCGGCCAAGCGAGTGAAAGCGCAGTACCTGGTTACCCTAGTCCTGCAATCGTACAAGGGGGAGGTGCATGGCGCGGCAGAGTGGGGGCCGGCGCGTGTCGCTGCCGAGATGATGACGTTCTTTGGCGTCACCATCGACCCGAAGAACTGGACGCGCGACTGGCTGGATCTGTGGGAATCCCTGAAGGAAGTCATAAAGGAAGTGGATATTCAGGCTCAGCAGCCGCTTTGGCAGGTGATCCACGCGGAAAAAGATCAGGAGGCGGCATAATCATGTTGACATGACGGGGGTTTGCGCGTACTTTTCCCATAGTGCACAAGTAACGCGAAACGCACACGAAACCATGAATCCGGACAAGTGCCGGGTTTTTAGAGCTTGAAATTTATCTAGTCGCCCATATGTTCGGTTACATCACCTAACTATGGATGGTCAAAATGAGAGTCAGCCTCGCTATGCAAAGGATTTTTCGCGATCCTCATACTACTTTTTTGCCAGATCAAGAAACCGCATTTCTAGTTCGCGTTCAACTTTCGAAAGGCAGCCAATACGATAATTTCCATGAGTGCATGGCTGAGCAGGGATTTTCCCAGACCATCAAGGATATGTCGGGGTGTATGAAGCAGCTCCCTGATGCAACATATTTCATTTCTGGCCTTCCAGAAAACACTAGCCCGAAGGTAGTTTTCGGCCGGGCTAAGAAAGCTGTTGATAAGCACAAGAAGCTTTTTGATCAGACGAATATCAAAGAACATATCATTGTGGTGAAGGCCTCGGATGCGTGGTTTGACCTCGAAGATTATGAAGAAAAGGCAGACTGAAGCGGATCAGTCGATGATGCCCGGCCAAGCGCCGGGTTTTTTATGCCTCGAATTTACCTGTAGCCAGGACAGCCTGCGGGAAGGCCTCGACGCTGATAAGCCGGTAGTGCAGCGTTACGGAAAAACACCGGCATCCCGTGCATCCTGACCTCACTGTGCTTACATGGTGGCGCGAGACAGGAACAGCGAGATCGATGCATTGGGGCGTCGACGCTGGGATTGTCTTCGGCTGACGGCGGGAAAGACCGCGCACCTATTCAGGGCCTCAGAAATCCTTCTTCTTGAAGTTTTGATCGCCCGATTGATCGTTGCTAATCGTCAGTACGCCATTCGAAATTGAGTAAGTCGTAGCGGCATCGCCGTCCGAATATCGATTTCTCCAGCGCCCCCACTCGCGGGTGTCCTCCATGAACGCAGACCAGACCACTCGATCGCCAGTCACCTGGCATCGGTAGCGAAATGAATCCCCGTCCGGCCGCCGATAAGAGATTTCAGGAATGGGTTCTGTGCTTTTCGTTTTCATGGTTTTTGTGGGGCGACCCATCTCTACAGATATGGCTGCCTTGCAGATGTCTGCGGATGAGAAGTCTGCGGCGTATGTTGCCGCTGGGATGCAGACGGACGTTAGCAGTGCTATCGATATTGTTGTTTTCATACCCTTGTCCTTGGATTGTTGATGAGGGGATTCTACATGGCCTTAGGCCAATTTCTCATGCCCCACGGAGTCGAGCGCATGGAGTATCTACAGCGCCTGCTCGACAAGATCGACAGGTTCGAATTGTTGATTGCGGGCCTGATTGGGGCTGTTGTTGCGAGCTGGTGGCAGAAGGACGACTTGTCCGACTGGCGCGCCTGGATGGTCTTTTTGATCACCGGCATGGCCTGCTCGATCTACTTGACAAGCATGGTCAGCACCTACCTGGGTGTGACCGAGCCGAAGATCGTTGCCGGTATCGGCTTCCTGCTGGGCGCATTCGGCGGCTCGCTCCTAGCGGCCATCAATCGAGCCATCAAATCCGCTGACCTCTGGGCGCTTATTCGCCAGCGGTTCGGGGGAGGCAATCCACCATGAATTTCGAACTTATCAACTCCATCGCCTGCGGCCTGATTGCGCTGTGGGCCACCTGGTGCGTACTGAGCGGGAAGGTGAGGGACGGCATCCTTGGGAAGCTGATCTACTCGACGATCGCCATCACCGGTTTCGTTGTGATGGTGCGCAGCCAGAACATCTTCTTCGGACCGACCACTGCCGGCCTGACGCTGCATGTCGCTCTGGCCCTCGCCGGTGCCCGGCACATCTTCATGGTCACGTACTGGCAGCGAGTGAAGGTCTGGCTGTGTCGGACACTGAGCTGCGAGCACTGCCTGCACTGTGACAAGGCGCCGGGCGGTATCGAGCGCCGGAGTAAGTAATCCGCGCCACGTTTTCGAATACGCCAAATCGTGGCGCGAGGTTTTGCAGATGAGCAACGTCACCCGCCTGCGTCATGCACTCCCACTGAGCCAGGACATCAACATCGCGGTGAGCGCTCTTGACAAGGCTATTGCTGATGCCGTGGACGCCGCCAAGTCTGCCGGATTACCCCAGGGGCTAATTGTGAGTCTGCTCCACGGCCACGCACATGCACAAACCCATCAGATGGTGATCGAATGACCGTCAAGGTTCTGGAGTTCAAACGGGAGGATTGGCGCGACGCCGTCAAGACCCTTCGCAAGATTGCTGATGACCTCGATGCGGGTGAGCATCCAGAATGCACCGTAGGCGCCTTGACGCTGATCGGCGCGAAGGGAGAGGTGACCGTATTCGGCCTCGGCCCTAAGTGTGATGACCTGCAGTGCCTCGGCGCGATGCGTCTGGGTGAGCAGAAGCTGATTGATGTACTGCTCGACTGCGAGGGCTAGATGGCCCTCGAGACAGTCAAGCGTTATAGACAATCAGTAATCTGACATTTTTACAGGGGTGGAAATGCTTCGTTTCTTGCTGCGGCATCCAAATTCGCGTCTTTTTGGTTGTCATGAGATTCGACGCTGTCACCGGTTAGGGTATCAATTACGTGAAAGGCCATCTCGTTGATCCCGAAATATGGATCATTAGGATTGTCTTGGCGCGGGTTGCGGATTGCGTTCCTTGGGCGAGCCTCAACCAAAAATCTGTCTGCCATTCGATCATCCCCCTGTAAAGTTGATCTCTACCAATACCGTTACGACAGTGCTATTTCAAGCTTAAGGTGATCCATGGACAGGCCATACCCTCCATCGTCACAGCTTGAGCTGTCCGATCTATCGGACTTCGGCATCCGCCTGACACCAGCCCCCGAAGTGTGGGAATGGCTCCAGGCCGAGATCCTTGCCGACACCGGCACCATTCACAACGAAGACCATGCCCATCTACTGGATGCAGATATCCGGATCATGTGGGCGTCGTCGAGCTTCGAGAAACAGGGGCGCACAGTCCTGGGCCAGGCCGAACAGGTAGCGTTCCGCGCCGGCGGCTGGCAGAAAGCACGGATGGAGCAGCAGATGCGTGATTGGTTCGGCGATGTGCCGGCCTTCATCATCACCCTGGCGGCTGACTACTGCGCTCAGTGCAGCGACCTTGAGTTCTGCGCCCTGATCGAACACGAGCTGTATCACCTGGCTCACGCGACCGACAAGTACGGTCAACCAGCATTCACCCAAGACGGGGCACCGAAGATCAAGCTGCAGGGCCACGACGTGGAAGAGTTCGTCGGTGTCGTCCGCCGCTATGGTGCGAGCTCTGACGTTCAAGCGTTGGTGGATGCAGCAAACAGTCCTGCTGAGGTGGGGAAATTGAACATTGCGAGGGCCTGCGGAACCTGTCTGCTCAGATCGGCCTGATTCTTGACAGGCTCTAGACGGATGAGAATTTATGGCAGCCCTGAAAAATGAGGTGAAGAGCTTCATCGTTCAGGCGTTGGCGTGCTTTGACACGCCGTCCCAAGTGGTGGAAGCCGTCAAGAACGAACACGGGGTTGTGGTGAGCCGCCAGCAGGTGGAAACGCATGACCCGACAAAGTCGGCCGGAAAGGGGCTTGCTGTGAAGTGGGTGACCTTATTCCACGACACCAGAAAGCGGTTTCGCGAAGAGACAGCGGAGATCCCGATCGCTAACCGCGCCTTCCGCCTCCGCGCCATGAACCGCTTCGTAGAGAAGGCCGAGTCGATGAAGAACATCGGCCTGGCCATGCAGATTCTCGAACAGGCCGCGAAGGAAACCGGCGACATCTACGTCAACCGTGCCCGCAAGGAAGAGGTTGGCGACGAGCCAGCGATCCCGACCCGCATTCAGGTCGACGTGGTGGATGCGAGGAAGCCGAATGCCGAGCCTTAACGTTCCGCAGGCTCAGTTCCTCACGCTACCCCACAAGTTTCGTGCGTTCGTTGCTGGGTTCGGCTCAGGCAAGACCTGGGTGGGGTGCTCGGCGCTGAGCAAGCACTTCATGGAGTGGCCTGGCGTCAATGCTGGCTACTTCGCACCGACTTACCCGCAGATCCGGGACATTTTCTATCCGACCATGGATGAGGTGGCCTACGACTGGGGACTGAAGACCAAGATCAACCAGGCGAACCACGAGGTTCACATCTACAGCGGCCGGCAGTACCGCGGCACTGTGATTTGTCGGTCGATGGAGAAGCCGCAGACCATCGTTGGCTTCAAGATCGGCCAAGCGCTGGTGGATGAGCTGGACGTGCTGACCGCCGTCAAGGCGCAGCAGGCCTGGCGCAAGATCATTGCCCGGATGCGCTACAACCTGCCCGGGCTGAAGAACGGGGTGGACGTAACCACGACACCGGAAGGCTTCAAGTTCGTCTTCCTGCAGTTCGTGAAGCAGTTGCGGGACAAGCCTTCGCTCAAAGAGATGTACGGCCTGGTGCAGGCCAGCACTTTCGACAACGAGTTGAACCTGCCGGATGACTACATCGCATCCCTGATGGAGTCTTACCCGCCACAGCTGATCATGGCGTACCTCAAGGGCCAGTTCGTCAACCTGACCTCCGGCACGATCTACACGGCCTACGACCGCAAGCTCAACGGGTGCTTCGACACAGTGCAGCCCGGTGAGCCGCTGTTCATCGGGATGGACTTCAACGTCGGCAAGATGGCGGCAATCACCCACGTCAAACGTGACCAGGGGCTGCCCAGGGCAGTAGATGAGTTGATCGACGGCTACGACACGCCTGACATGATCCGCCGCATCAAGGAACGCTACTGGCATCACGACGGCAACGACTTCAAGAAGACGTGCGAGATCAGGATCTACCCAGATGCATCGGGCGATTCGCGCAAGTCCGTGAACGCCAGCATCACCGACCTGGCCATGCTCAAGCAGGCCGGGTTCGCGGTCATCGCTCCAGCGGCAAACCCGCCGGTGAAGGACCGAATCAACGCAATGAACGCCGTCTTCTGCAATGCGCAGGGCGAGCGCCGCTACCTGGTCAATCCGTTCACCTGCCCAACCTACGCCGATGGCCTGGAGCAGCAGGTGTGGGGCGCGAACGGTGAGCCAGACAAAACCGCCGGCATCGATCACGCGAACGACGCCAGCGGCTACTTCATCCACCGCGAGTACCCGATCATCAAACCGGTCACCGCTATCAAAATGGGATACGCCCGATGAGCAACGACGTCTCCTTCAAGCGGGCGGATTACATCGAAGCGCTGGACCGCTGGGCGACCGTTCGCGACGTCTGCGCCGGGCAGCACCGGGTTGTCGATCGGCTCCCATACATCAACGCGCACGACAAGTCGCCGGAGAACGAAGACCGGAACCGGGCTTACCGCGAGCGGGCGGTGTTCAAGAACGCCACCGGGCACACCCGTAACGGGTTGCTTGGCCTGGCCTTCCATAAAGACCCGACACTCACGGTGTCGAAGAAGCTTGAGTACCTGCAGGACAATGCCAACGGTTCCGGCGTCAGCGTCTACCAGCATTCCCAGGGCACGCTTGAAAAGGTGCTTGAGGCCGGTCGGCATGGCCTGTACGTCGACTATCACCAGGACGACAGCATCGGCGGGCACTCGGTGATCCTGTCCTACTGCGCTGAAGACATCATCAACTGGCGCACCGGCATGGTTAACGGTCACAGCGTGCTGACGCTGGTGGTGTTGCGTGAGTCGCCTGAGATTCCCGACGGCTTCGGTTTCAAGACGGTCGAGCAGTTCCGGGAACTGGCGCTGGAGGACGACGGCTTTGTCTGCCGGGTCTGGCGCAGGTCCGGGCCGAAAGGTGGCGGGCCGCTGGCGGTCACCGAAGAATTCAGGCCTGAAGGTGTCACTGGGCGTTTCAAAGAGATCCCGTTCACCTTTGTCGGCGCGCAGAACAATGACCCCAGCATCGACGAATCACCCCTGTACGACATCGCCATGATCAACCTGGGCCATTACCGGAACAGCGCCGACTATGAAGACAGCGTTTTCTGGTGTGGGCAGGCTCAGCCGTGGATCAGCGGCTTGGATGAGCAGTGGCGCGACTGGATGGAGAAGAACGGCGTCTATGTCGGCTCCAGGGCGCCAATGATGCTGCCGGCCGGTGGCCAGTTCGGCTACGCGCAGCCATTGCCCAACACACTGGTCAAAGAGGCCATGGCCGACAAGAACCAGATGATGATCGAGCTGGGCGCGCGGATGGTGGTGGCGTCAATTGCCACCAAGACCGCTACGGAGTCTCGTGGTGATCAGTCGGCCTCCACTTCGGTGCTGGCCGGCTGCGTGGCAAACGTAAGCGAGGCTTACACCCGGGCAATCATGTGGTGCTGTGCCTACATGGGCATCGCTGACAAGAAGGTTGCCTACCAGGTGAATCAGGAGTTCGTCGAGCTGACTGCTGATCCGCAGATGATCACCGCCTTGGTTGGCTTGTGGCAGAACGGCGGATTCGCGAAGGCTGACCTTCGGGCCTACCTGCGGAAGCTGGGCCTAATCGCGCCAGAGCGCACTGACCTGCAGATCGACGGCGAATTGCAGGAGCAGGGCGACGGCCTGGGTCTGGACAACGAGGACACACCAAATGGCGGCAAACCAAGCAATCCATGACGCCACCATCCGGCACGCCGTTTTCCTCGAAAAGCTGAAGGCGGGGGAGGTGGGCAAGTTCGCCCCCTTCCTCAAGGAGATCGATCGCTCGATCCGCGACCGGCTGACCCAGTCGGACCTGACCGAGTACAACGTCAAGCGCCTGGAAGTGCTGCTGAAGGAGGTCGACAGCCTGTTGCTGGGCATCTTCGACCGCTACAGCGCGCAACTGAACCTCGACTTGGTGGATATCGCTAACTATGAGGCCGAGTTCGAGGCGACCAGTCTTGCCAGGTCAGCACCGGTCGGCGTATCGCTCGACGTGGTTGCGCCGACAGCCGCAGCAATCCGCACTGCAGTGCTGAAGAATCCGCTCAGCGTGCGCGGTACCGGCGGTGGGAAGTTGCTGAAGGCCTTCATCAAGGGTTGGACCGGCGCCGAGCGAGAGCGTGTCACCGGCACTATTCGGCAGGGCTACTTCGAAGGGCAGACGAACTTCCAGATCATCCGCAACGTTCGCGGCACTAAGGCGGCAGGCTACAAAGACGGCATCCTGGCGACCACCAACCGCAATGCCAGCACGGTCGTACATACCGCGATTCAGCATGTGTCGTCTCAGGCGCGCATGGAGGTGGCAAAGGCCAACACTGACATCGTGGAAGAAATCCAGATGGTGGCCACACTGGACAGCAAGACCAGCCAGCAATGCCGCTCGATGGACAAGCGCAAGTTTCCGGTGGATTCAGGCCCAAGGCCGCCATTCCACCCGAACTGCCGCACTACCTTCATTCTCCTGACCAAGCTCAGCGCGATGTTTGCCAAAGGTGCTACCCGGGCTTCGGTGGGTGCCAATGGCGGACAGCAGGTCAGTGCCGACCTCGACTATTACCACTGGCTTCAGCAGCAGCCTGCGACGTTTCAGGATGTGGCGATCGGTCCGGTGCGTGCCAAGCTGTTCCGGGAGGGTGGATTGACCGTGGAGCGCTTCACGGAGCTGCAACTTGATCGCAACTTCGCGCCGCTCACCCTCGTGCAAATGAAAGGGCTTGAGCCGCTGGCATTTGAGCGAGCAGGCATCTGATGTAATGTGCCCTTTTTCGGCCATGGACGTGATACATGAAAGGGGAGATACAGGAACAAATCGCCGGGGCTCTTGAGCAGCTTTTTGACGGGGTGTCGAAGCTTCAGGCGGCATTTCCCGGCAAGCCATTCACGCTTGACGGCAGGCTGGTGGGTGACATCGGTGAGATAGTTGCGAGCTTGCACTACCAGATAACGCTGAATGAGGGCCTAACCAAGCACCATGACGCCGTTGCAGACGATGGCCGGAATGTGCAGATCAAAACAACTTTCTCTAAAAACCTGACGTTCCCAGTGGGGCATGTACCTGATTATTACCTTGGTATAAAACTCAATCGGGACGGCTCGTTCGAAGAGATCTACAACGGCCCCGGAAAGTTGATCAAGGAAGAGCTCAAGCGACGAGCACCGACCTCCACTGGCCTGCATGGGAATCTCATGGGCCAACTGAAGCGTATCAACCTGACTATTTCGGACGCTGAACGAATTCCCAGACGTTAAACAATTCGCACACAACCCGCTTCGGCGGGTTTTTTATTGCCTGCAAAGCGGGCAACACATACCCAAGGGGTGCATCAACGTGGCAGAAGAAAACGAAATCGACCTGGAAAACCCGGCAATTAAGGCCGCTATCGCGACTGCCGTTGAAGCATCCGTTTCCGGTTTGAAAACCAAGAACTCGGAGCTGCTGGGCAAGCTGAAGGAAACCTCCGGCAAGCTAACCCAGTTCGAAACTCAATTCGAAGGCATCGACATCGACGCCGTCAAGGGCCTGCTCAGTCGGGCTGGCCAGGACGAAGAAACCAAGTTGCTGACCGAGGGCAAGGTGGATGAGGTATTCAACAAGCGCACCGAGCGTCTACGTGGCGAGCACGACAAGCAACTGAAGGCGCTCGCGGGCCGCGCCGAGAAGGCTGAAGCCTTCGCCGCCAAGTTCCAGGGCAAAGTCTTGGGCGACTCGGTGCGCGGCGCTGCACTGAAAGCCGGCGCACTGCCGGAAGCAACCGACGACATCATCCTGCGCGCCAAAGGCGTGTTCTCTCTAAACGAAGAGGGCGAAGCGGTCGCTGTCGATGAGCATGGCCAGACCATCCTCGGCAAAGACGGCAAGACCCCTCTGACTCCGCTCGAATGGGCCGAGTCTCTGCGCGAAAGCGCGCCCCACCTGTGGCCAAGGGCCTCAGGGACACAAGCCCCGGGCGGGGGCGGCGGCCAGGCTGCATTCAAGCGCTCCGAAATGACCTCCGAGCAAAAGCGCGAATACCAGCGCAAGCACGGCCAAACCGCATATCTGCAATTGCCCAAGTAAGGGGAAATACTCATGGCGACAACCGTCAATAGCGACCTGATCATCTACAACGATGAGGCGCAAACTGCATACCTGGAGCGCGTTCAGGACAACCTGGACGTGTTCAACGCGTCTTCCAATGGCGCGATCGTCCTCGACAACGAGCTGATCGAAGGCGACTTCCGCAAGCGCGCTTTCTACAAGATTGGCGGCTCGCTGGAACACCGCGACGTCAACTCCACCGGGAAGGTGACCGCCAAAAAGATCGGCGCCGGTGAGGCCGTCGGTGTCAAGGCGCCGTGGAAATACGGCCCGTACCAGACCACCGAAGAGGCGTTCAAGCGTCGCGGCCGCCCGGTTGATGAGTTCTCCCAGATCATCGGTGCCGACGTTGCCGACGCGACCTTGGAAGGCTTCATCCAGTACGCCACCGCCGCGTTGCGCGCCGCCATCGGCTCCAACGCCGGCATGGTGGTCTCGGCGAACATCGAAACCGACGGCAAGAAGACGCTGACCCGCGGCATGCGCAAATTCGGCGACAAGTTCGGTCGCATTGCGTTGTGGGTTATGCACTCCAGTGCCTACTTCGACATCGTCGACGAGGCCATCACCAACAAAATCTACGAAGAAGCCGGTGTCGTTATCTATGGTGGCCTGCCTGGCACCCTGGGCAAGCCTGTGCTGGTGACTGATACCGCGCCATCTGACGTGATCTTCGGCCTGCTGCCGAACGCTGTGGTGATCACCGAGTCCCAGGCCCCCGGCTTCCGTTCGTACAACGTGGACGACGAGGAAAACCTGGGCATCGGCTACCGCGCTGAGGGCACCGTAAACATTGACGTCCTGGGTTATAGCTGGAAGGAAACTGCCGGCGGCGCGAACCCAACCCTGGCGGCTGTCGGTTCGGCGGCCAACTGGGTCAAGCATGCCGACAGCAACAAGGTCACCGCCGGCGTGATGATCACCCTCACCACTACGCCACCAGCCGGCGGCTGATATTCACCCCAGGAAGCGGTCGGCAACGGCCGCTACGGAGATTCCCATGGAACTGATTTACACGAACCAGCTTGAGGGCTTTGATCCGGAGAAGCGCTACCGGACTGCGAGTCTATTTCGCGGCATTGAACGCGACGCGACGGCGGTGGTGGTCGTTGGCGAACATCCAGATATCGTCGCTGCCTATGAGGCTGCAGGCGTTGACGTGTCGGTCGTCGAGACTCCAGCACCTTCTGCAGTCAGCGTGCCAGCGGGACTACCCGATGCGCTGGCTGAGGAAATTGCCAGGTTGCGGACTGAAAATGGCGCGCTCATTCTGCTGGTTGATGGCCTGGAAGCTGGCGAAATTCAGCGACCCGAAGTTGGTGAAATCGCGTTGCGATTGTTTGGCGTGCTGGGCACCATCCACACCTCGGTTGGAGAGCTGACTACTGAGCGTGACGGCCTGCTCGTGACCGTCGACACACTGCGCGGCGAGGTTGAAGTGCTGAAAAAAGCCGCCATCACGCCGCCGGCTGATGATGCTGGAGAAATCGCGGCGCTGAAAGCAAAGCTCGATGACGCGAAGGTGCCGTACCGGGCCAACGCCTCGAAGGAATCCTTGGAAAAGCTCGTAGCTGATCTGCCCAAGGCCTGATAATGCTGGCTGCCGGCGACCCGGCGGCCAATCTTCAAACCATTCCAGCGAGTTGACGCATGACACTCATCATCGAGGACGGCACCGGCAAGCCTGACGCCGAAAGCTACGCGAGCGCTGAGGACTTGGCCCTGTATGCCGTGAAATTCGGCACAGTCATCCCCGCAGGCGTTCCCGAGCAGGAAGCGTTGCTGCGCCGGGCCGCCTTGGCGATGGATGGCAAGACCTGGAAAGGCCGCAAGATGAGCAGCGAGCAGGCCTTGTCCTGGCCGCGCCGGGAAGTGCTGCTGGATCAGGAGATCAAGCCGAACAACTACCTGCCGGCGCGCATCCAGTACGGGCAGATGGCCCTGGCCGCTGAGATTCATCAGGACGATATCGACCCGGTGGAGAAGCGCAAAGGAGCTGTGCTGCTGGATCGTGTTGAGGGGGCGGTGACGCGACAGTATGCGGCTATTCCGTCTACCAGTAACCGGCTGCTGCCAGCGGCGCCTGATCGTCCGAGCGCAACGCAGTTTGCCGACTACCTTCAAAAGCGTGGGCTGTTCGCAGTACGCGCATAGACACAGCGGAGACCGCCATGGCCTTCTACGACGAAATGGCCGTGATGGCTCTGGAGATGATCACAGAGTTCGGCCAGCCCGTGACCATCAGCAAGACGGAGCCGGGCGAGTACGACCCGGAGACGGGCGGGGAAGCGCCGGGGGCAACTGTCGAACAGATCGCCCAGGGCATTCTGCTCGACTTCACCGGCCAAGAATTCCAAAACAACAGTCTCATCAAACAGGGCGACAAGAAGCTCAAGATCGCCGCGCAGGGGTTGGCCTGGGTGCCGGGGCTGCTCGACAAAGTGGTCGCTCAGGGGCGTACCTGGTCAATCGTTCCTCCGCTGAAAGAGGTCAACCCCGCCGGCACGCCGATTCTGTATGAACTGCAGGTGCGGGCATGAGCCGCGCGTCAGGCTAGCTTCATGATTGTGGGGGGGGATGGATGGACAAACTATTGAGCTCGTAATAGCGTTGTGCCTTAACCCTTTCGCAGTGAGCAAAGTATATGGATATGCGCGGCATTATTACTCTGGTTAGCATGGCTGCTTTCTTCTCAACTACAGCCTTTGCGGACACTGATGTAAAGAAAGAGATCATTGATCGATGCAAGGTTCAGATGGGGAGTTACGGATCAGCAATGGTGAAGGCTTGCGTTGATCAGGATCTAAGCGCGGTAGCTGAAATCAAGCAAATTCCAGACGAGTACAAGAAAACTGTGGCGCGTTGCATGAAGCAAATGCGCCAATACGGATTTGCTATGGTCAAAGCCTGTGCTGATCAGGATATCGAGGCCGACAAGGCACTTAAGGAGTACTGAACTGTAGTCGCATGACTGCCTGATTGGCGTTCGTAGGCGTCAACCAATTATTCGTCGTTACTAAACCCACCATTGAGTGGGTTTTTTCATGCTTGGTTTACGAGGAGTTGATTGTGTCTACAAAATACGCGAATCAATCCGGCAGCTTCGCCCTGAGCCTGGCCGAGTTCGCCGCCCAAACCAGCGAAGCCATCGACGCCAGCGTGCGCGAGATCATTATCGAGGTCGGCAGCAGCCTGATTCGAATGTCTCCCGTGGGTAACCCGGAGATCTGGGCCGCAAACGTTGCTCACCGTGAGGCGAACACCCGGGTGGCCGACGACTATGACTTCAAGGTCGCGGTCCGCAATACGATCATCAACCTCAACGAGTCGAACTTCACCAAAGCCGGCAAATTGCGAAAGGGTGTGAAGTACGCCAAGCCCTTGACAAAGACCGAGCGCGACCAGAACTTCAACGTGAACGGCCTGGTGGCAGGAAAGGACTACGTCGGCGGCCGGTTCCGGGCGAACTGGCACATATCGCTTGGCGTGGTAGAGAGCGTCACCTTTGATGAGGTTGACCCGAGCGGCGCCGAAACCACCGCTGCAATGGTTGCCGCGATGAGTGATTTCACCGCTGGCCAAATGGCCTACATCATCAACAACTTGCCCTACGCGATCCCGCTGGAGTTCGGCCACTCAACCCAGGCCCCCGGCGGCATGGTTCGGGTAACTGTGGCTCGCTTTCAGCAGATCGTGCTGGAGGCCATCAGGAACAACCAAGTATGAGTCACGCACGCGCCCGTCAGGCCATCGAAACGAAGCTGGCCGCATGGGCGGCTGCGCGCCCGATAAGGGTGGCCTACCCAAATCAACCGTTCACTCCGGGTTCTTCTGAAACCTACCTCCGAGCCTTTCAACTTCCAGCCAGCACCACCTGCCGCTATCTCGGCGGGGAGGCCTACGAGTACGCCGGTGTTTATCAGGTCAGCATCGTTTGTCCGTCCGGCCAGGCTTTGGCCACCGCCGAGACGCTTATTGACGAATTGACCCGGCTGTTCCGCGTCGACACACCTCTGACCCGTAACGGTTTCGAAGGCCTGATCACTGAGCCAGTAGATCAGGGACCAACTATCACAGAGTCGGCGACCTACACGGTCCCGGCCAGCTTCACCTATCAGGGTGTCGCAGACCAACCGCCCGCTGGGGCATAACCTGCCGCCGCCAGGCGGGCACTCAAGAGGAAAAACACCATGGCCGCACGCTTCCCGCTGCCGAACGGCGCTGTGCTGGAGATTGCCAGCGTTATGGGCTCCGCAGTCGCTTTCACCGCATTGACCAATGCGAAATCGCCAGTCGCTGCTTCTGTAGGGCACAGCATTGAAAACGGCGACGTCCTGCTGATCAATTCTGGCTGGGCGCTGATCAACGACCGCGCCGTAAAAGCTTCCGGCATTACTGCTGATGCATTCGCTCTGGCCGGTCTCAACACCACAAATACCGACAAATACACCGTGGGTGCAGGCGCTGGCTCTGTGATCCCGGTGTCCGGCTGGACGCAGATCTCGAAGGTCACGTCTTTCACATCTTCTGGCGGCGAGCAGCAGTATCAAACTGTCGGCTACCTGGAAGATGACGACGACAAACAGTTCCCGACAAACCGCAATCCGACCACGATCACCATCGTGGTGGAGGACCAGCCAACGGCTCAGTACGTCGAAACCGTCGAAGGGTACGACGACACGAAGGAGCTGGCGGTGGTCCGCATGAAGTTGCGTAACGGTGACCAGATTCTCTACCCGGGCTATGTGAGCATCACTCCTGACCCAACCATGGAGCGCAACAACGTCATGACGCGCACTATCAGCATTGGGCTTTCCGCTCGTTCGCTCCGTTATTTGGCTGGCGCATAAGGATTTCCCATGGCAAAGATCAGGATCGCCCAGAACCCTACATTCAAGGCATTCGTGCTGATCCCAATTGTTGGAGAGGAACCCGAGAAAATCGAGTTCACCTTCAAGTATCGGGATCGCCCGGGGCTTGCCGCCCTATTCGATGATTGGAGCGCAAAAGGGAAGGAGATGCGCGCCAGTTTCGGTGACGACACCACATTGTCTGATGTCGTTTCTGCCGAGACCGAGCTTCAGGTGCAGCAAATCAAGGATCTCGTCGTTGGGTGGGGGTTCGATGACAAGTTTGACGACAAGAGCATCCAGGCCCTTGTTAAGTCCTGTTACGGCACCGCCGAAGCGGTCGTGAGCGCCTATCAGAGCGCATTCAGCCAGGCTCGCCTGGGAAACTGATAGCGGCAGCCAAAGCAATGTACGAAAGCGGCCAATCTGCTGAGCAATTGGCTGCTCTCGGGCTGACGGCTGCCGACCTCGATGAGGACGATGTCGAGGTCTGGCCCTGCAACTGGCCGGCCTTTCTCCTTTTCAACCGCATGTCCACCCAGTGGCGAGCAGGCACCGGCGGCGCGATCGGTCTCGACTACAGCAGCATCCGCGACGTGGCCGGCTTCCTCGGCATCAAGAAAAAGAAACTCGCTGAAATTTTCCATGACCTTCAGGTGTTGGAAGGCGAAGCCCTGCGCGTCATGGCCGAGGAAAGGGAAAACAGCCCGTAATCACGGGCACTTATTCAAGGTGAGTCGATGAACATTGCAGAACTCGGCGTCAAGATCGACTCGGCCGATGCGATCCAGGCCAAAACAAGCCTGGAGGAGATGGCCAAGGCCGGCGGCCGGGCCGAGCAGTCCGCCGTCTCGCTGATGAACGAAATGGAGGCGCTGGAAAAGTCGCTTTCGACCAGCGCCAAAACCACCCAGGATCTGGCAAAGCAGCGTGACGCTCTCGCCAAGCTGACCAAGACCGGCGCCTATGGCGAGGCAGAAGCGGCGAAGATCTCCGCGCAGCTCGACAAGCAGCAGGTGGCCCTGGCCAAGTCCGCTCTGGATGAGCAAAAAGCTCTCAACAGCTTGTTGGGGGCAATTGACCCGGCCCGCGCGGCGCTGGCGAAACTCGACACTCAAGTTGAGCAACTGGGCAAGCACCTGGACGAGGGGCGCCTGAGTCAGGACGACTACAACAAGGCCCTGGGCAATATTGACAAGGACTACGCCAAGCTCGAAAAAACCACCACCGGTTTCGACAAGCTGCGCCTCGGCACCCGCCAAGCGCAGGAAAACGTTATGCAGCTCGGTAACGCCCTGTCGACCGGCGATTGGGGGAGTGGTGCCCGGGCAATCACGCAGATCGGCGTAGGGGCCGGCGCCTCCATGAGCGGTCTGCTGGCACTAGCTGCTCCGATTGGCCTTGTGACTGCCGCCATAGGTGGGCTGGCCTATGCCTACTACAGCGGCAGTAGAGAGACGGAAGCCTTCAACAAGGCGCTGATCCTCACAGGCAATTATGCAGGTGCAAGCGCTGGACAGTTGAGCGATATGTCCCGCCAGGTCGCAGCGACAGTGGGCACCACCGGGCAGGCTGCGGACGTGCTGGTCACCCTGGCAGGTAGCGGTAAGCTCGCCAGCAGCAGTTTCGTGGATATCGCCGAGGCGGCCCTATCCATGGAGAAGGCCACCGGCAAGTCCATCGAGGCAACCGTTGCCGAGTTCGTCAAGATCGCCGACGACCCAGTGGCCGCCGCCAAGTCGCTCAACGAGCAGTACCACTTCCTCACTGCCTCGGTTTATTCGCAGATCGTCGCACTCAAGGACCAAGGCGACGAAATCGGCGCCACCAAGCTGCTGACCGACACCTATGCCGACACTGTGCAGACCAGATCCCGCCAGGTGATAGAGAACCTGAACCTGTGGGAGCGGGCCTGGCTTGGCATCAAGAGTGCCGCGAGCGGCGCCCTAGATGGAATCAGCGATGTAGGTCGGCAGAAGAGCTACAACGACCAGATTAAGGACCTGCAGTCCAAGCTCACCGGCTCCGATGCGTTCGACGTTGGCGGCACGAGAATGAACGCCCAGGAGGTGAGCCCGAAGGTTCGGGCCCAGATTCAGGCGCAGATCACCTTTCTTACGCTGCAGCGTGATGCCGATGATGCTCGGATCAAGTATTTCGATGACCAGGGAAAGGCCCAGCAAGCGGCCATCGTCGCCAGCGACAAGATCGACGTGCTCACCAAGTCCTCCTGGACGAATGAGCAGAAACGCGCCGAAGCACTCAAGGATTACAAGAAACAGCTCGACGATATCCGCAAGGTTTCGCCGAACGATCCGCGCCTGGCACAGGCCACGATCGACAAGAACATCTCCAACATCAACGATAAGTTCAAAGACCCGAAGGCCCCGAGTTCTCAGGTCGACCTGACCGGCTTCAACGACGCCAAGAACAGCCTCGCGGCCATCGCCGCGGACTACAAAAACTACCAGAAGGAACTGGACGCGGCGCAGAAGGCCGGCCTGGTATCCGAGGCCGACTATCTGCTGCGCCGCCAGGCCCTGATCGGCAACGAGCGAGATCAGGTGACGGCAGCCTACGAGGCGGAGATCACCGCGCTGGAGGCCGCCAAGGGCAAGAAGACCACGTCGGCCGCGCAAAGCATCCAGCTGGACCAAAAGATCGCCGATGCGCGCGCAGGGATGGTCAAGGCGCAGAAGGATGCCGACAGCCAGCTTGAAGTGTTGGCCACCAACGAGGCCGGGCGCCTTGCCAAGCAGGAGCGCGCGATCAGCACATACATCCAGGCGCTGGGGCAGCAACAGCGGGCACTTGAATTGGCTGGCCAGCGCGCAGTACTCGGCGTGGGCCAGGGTGATCGCCAAAACGCGCTCAGCGGCGAGCTGAACAGCCAGCAAGATCGGTTTGCTCAGCAGTCCCTAGAGTTGGCCAACCAGAAGTCCGACCCGTCGCGGAATATGTCGGAGGAGGAGTTCAAGCGTAAATCCCAGGCGCTCGCCGATGCGAATAAGGCGGCGACCGACCAAATCCGGCAGAACTACGCGGATGTGGAAGCTGCCCAGGGTGATTGGACGAAGGGCGCGACGGCTGCTTGGGATAACTACCTGGATTCGGCGCGGAACATCGCCGGCCAGACGAAAAGCCTGTTCGGCAATGCATTCAGTTCCATGGAGGATTCGCTGGTCAACTTCGCCGTTACAGGCAAGGCGTCGTTTGCAGACTTCACCAAGTCGATTTTGGCGGACATGGCGCGCATTGCGACACGTCAGGCCAGTTCCGCTTTGCTGGGCAGCCTGGTAGGGGCGGCGGCGAGTTACTTCGGCGGCAGTGCCGCCGGCGGCAACGGGCTGGCCGCCGGATCTGCCGGCGCTGCATCTTCCAATCTTGGAGCTTCAGCGGGGGGCTACTCGGGCAGCTACTTCCCGCAAGCCATGGGCGGCGCCTGGTCGGGCGGAGTGCAGATGTTCGCCGACGGCGGCGCATTCACGAACTCCGTCGTCAGCAAGCCTACGGCTTTCGGTATGGCCAACGGCAAGACCGGCGTCATGGGTGAGGCAGGGGAAGAGGCGATCATGCCGCTGACCCGAACGTCCAGCGGCAAGCTCGGCGTTATGGCCATGGGCGGCGGGTCCGGCGGAACGCAGATCAATGTCGAGGTGCATATCGACGGTGAAGGCAACGCATCGTCTACCTCTGATGCGCCTGGTTATGACCTGTTCGGCAAGGAGCTGGCGACGTTCGTTGAGCAGAAGTATCAGGAACTGCGCAGCAGGGACATGCGCCAGGGCGGCGTCATCAACAACGCAATCAAGGGGCGATGATGGCTATCGAACGATTCACCTGGGCAACGGAAAAGGGCGCGGAGGGTGATGTGACCCAGCGCGTCCGGACCAAGCAGTTCGGCGATGGGTACGAGCAGTCGGTCGAAGATGGCTTCAATAACCAGTCCCAATCCTGGCCGCTCACATTCACCGGCGCCAAGGCTCGTGTTCTGGAAATCAAGGCGTTCCTCGATCGGCACAAGGGCGCCAAGGGATTTCTATGGGAGCCGCCCCTGGGCGAGCTTGGCCTCTACAAATGCAACGGCTACAAGCCGGTTCACCGCGGTGGCCAGGTCTACGCCATCACCGCCACCTTCAAGCAAACCTTTCATCCCTGAGGCCTATCCATGGCACTGATCACGGACATCCAGAAGCTGGAGCCCGGTGGCGAGATTCGCCTGTTTGAAATTGACGGGACTGAGTACGGCGCGGATTACCTGCGCTTCCACGGGCATGCCATTCCGCACACACCTGAAGAGTTGCTGGCCTACGAGCATTCGGAAGAGGATCTGCCTGCGAAGTCGATCTGGTGGCGGGGAGAGGAGTACGCGGCCTGGCCGGTACAGATTGAGGGGATTTCCTCGAGTAGCGACGGCACAGCCTCACGGCCGACATTCGCTGCCGGCAACGTCAACGGCAGAATCACGGCGCTGTGCCTGGCCTTCGAGGACATGCTCAAGTTCAAGCTGACGGTTCGCGAGACCCTGGCCCAGTATCTGGACGCAGCCAACTTTCCCGACGGCAACCCGACTGCAGACCCGACCCAGGAAGCGTTGGAGATCTGGTACATCGACCAGAAAACCAGCGAGGACGGCGAGGCGGTGGTCTGGGAGCTGTCTTCCCCGGGTGAGATCGACAACCACGGGCTGCCCGGCCGGCAGATGACGACGTTTTGCCACTGGAGCATGACAAACGGCTACCGCGGGCATGACTGTGGCTACACCGGTGCGGCCATGTTCGATGACGAGGACAACCCCACGGATGACCCCGCCAAGGATCAGTGCAAGGGCTGTCTGTCGTCGTGCAAGTTGCGCTTCGGCGAGAGCAACGAGCTCAGTTTCGGTGGGTTTCCCGCTGTGAGCTTGGTCTCAAGGAGCTGATCATGCGAAAACACATCATCATCGCGATCCAGGCGCACGCGGCAACGGAGTATCCCCGCGAGTGCTGCGGGCTGTTGTTGGTCATAGGGCGCACGCAGAAGTACTTCCCATGCCGGAACATCGCCACGGAGCCGAACGAAGAGTTTCGGCTCGATCCCGAGGATTACGCTGCGGCGGAAGATTTGGGGGAAGTGATTGGCATTGTCCACTCGCATCCGGACGCCACCAGCAGACCATCACCGCATGACCTAGCCATGTGCGAAGCCACAGAGCTGCCCTGGCACATTCTGAGCTGGCCTGAGGGCGACCTAAGGTCGATCACGCCAACGGGCAGCACGCCGCTGCTCAGGCGCCCGTTCGTACACGGCGCCTGGGACTGCTGGCAGGTCTGCGCTGACTGGTACCAGCGTGAATGGGGGCTTGAGTTCGAAGCCTTCCATCGCGTCGATGGGTGGTGGGAGAGTGCCGAGAACGCCAGCCTGTACGAGCAGCACTACGAGGCTGCCGGCTTTGTTCGCGTGGACCGGCCGCAGCGCGGTGATCTGATCGTCATGCACGTAGGGCGGACGGCTCACCCGAACCATGCCGGGATCTACCTGGGCACTGATCCAGCTCTACCAGGTGAAGAGTCAGGCACTTTTGGCCCCGGGCCTTTCCTACTGCACCACCTGTATGGCAGGCCTTCCGAAATCATAGTTTTTGGTGGCCCGTGGCATGACAGAACGCGCCTGATCCTCAGGCACAGATACGCAAAACAACCCACATGACGCGGTGAGTCCGCATGAGGAAAGTATGGAAAAGCCATTTGAGATAGAAGAGAACGGCAAGGCGCGTATTGTCGTAGCCGTGATTTGCGACGATTGGAGGGTGCTGATGGTCAAGCACCCTCAAACCGGTGTTTATTACGCAGCCGGCATTAAGCTCGGCCGGTAATCGATTGAGACAAGCTGTCTAAGTAGCTATCGTGCAGCCCTTTATCGATGCCCTCGAACCTTTCGGCCTTCAGATTTTGAAGATCTTGGGAAATTACGTTCGCTATTGCATCGTTGCCAAATGCAAGTCGACGCCCGAGAACTGCTGCCGCATTCATGTTGAAAACAATTGCAGTCTTGAGTGCTAGCTCTAATTCTTCTAGGCGTTGATCGACTGTTTTCTGATTACTCACATTGACCTCCAGGTCATAAACGCGCCGATATTGGCGCAACCCCAGTCCTTGGGCTTGCAGGCGAAGGACTGGGTAGTCTCTACACTTCCTGTGATGCAGGGTATTTTTTCTTATAGTCCGTCAACTCATCAATTCCGAAACCTGTATTCGGGCCTGAATGAGGTATGTAAAAAGTGTTTACTGTTCTGTGGTCTTTTATGGCCCTTTCTACAGTTGACATACTTGCTAGCGGCAAGAAAATATTTCCACGACTAAATGCCGATTTTGTACCCTTTGCCTCCATATAAATCGTGAGATTTGTTTGGGGGATTTTCACGCTTCTATTTTTGAAAAGCAGCTTCCATAAATCGTGGCCATAGGCTTTTGTAATTAAGGTTTCAAGACTTGCGATCTTGTCTGGCGAAACCAAAAGTAGCTCAGTGGTATTCGATGCAGCTATTGCGAGTACCCTCGAGAACTCACCGATATCGCCTGAATAATTAGTGCTGTGATACTGCATACCTGATCCCTAGGCCGATTTTGATTTGTTTGATTTGGTTGTTGCAGGCACAACGCTACTACGCGAAGCCCGATCCCTGCCACTGGCATTCCATCCACGCTGGATGCCTGGCCAGGTACGTATGCTTTCGGGCGTCGGCCGGTGCTACCATTCAGGTCTGTAGCCCAAGGGATCCATGATGAAACTTGATAAAGAGCTAGTTCGCGAAATCCTCCTTGCCGTTGAGGCGCACGACGAGGCTCAGGGATGGATGACATTAAAAATTGAAGGCCGGACTGATAAGGAAGTCTCCTATCACGTCATGCTTCTAGATGAGGCCGGGTTACTTTCTGGCATTAGTCTGGGTGGGATGAACACTTTTGAATGGCAGCCAAAGAGGCTGACTTATCAAGGGCATGAGTTTCTCGATACCGTGCGAGATGGCGAGGTGTGGAGGCGCACGAAGGAGGGCGCGGAGAAAGTTGGCGGCGTTGGTCTGGGATTGCTCGTTGAGCTCGGCAAGGCATACGGGAAGCAAATTTTTAAGGAGCGCCTTGGCATCGAGTTACCTTGATGTTCCAAACCAACGAGGGAGCGATATGCGAATTTTGATAGCTGCGGTAGCGGTGGCGATGCTGGCGGGGTGTATGCCGCCAACGATGAACGAGGCTCGCCTAGATGGCCCTTACAAGGTCCTGCATTCGAAAAAGTCGGATAAAGACGTCGCGGAATGCGTTCAGTACGAATGGCAAAATCAGGCAATTTTCGGCGGAACGCCAGGTGCAACACTTCAAGCCGGAAGACCAAGCGGCTATACCGTTTTCACTGAGGCCTCTGCTTATTTTGTGGACATCCAGCCCAAGGGCGCGGGCTCAGAGGCGAAGTATTACGCGGTGGTGGATAATTGGATCGCCAATAAACGGCTGACCGCGCTGCAAGGCTGCCTGTAGCGGCACATCAAATTGTTCAAGGCTCGCTTCGGCGGGCCTTTTTATTACCTGGAGAAGAGCACATGGCGGCACTTGCCATTAATTATCAGCCCATGACCACGATCCTGCTCTACGGACAGCTTCGTCAGTTTGGGAGGTCCTTTCGGATGGCCGTAAGGACGCCGGCAGAAGCAGTTAAGGCTCTGTGCGTCCAGATTCCCGGCTTTGAGCGGTTCCTGTCGAATGCAAAATCGCGAGGTGTCGAATTTGCGGTTTTCCGAGGATCGAAAAATCTTGAAGAAAAAGAGCTCGGTTTTTCCGGCGAAGGAAGCATCCGGATCGCACCGGTAATCACAGGCAGTAAACGGGGTGGTGCCCTACAAACAATCATTGGAGCCGTACTCATCGTCGTTGGCTTGGTGATCACCGGTGGCAGCTTCGGCACCATGGCCCCTTTCGGCTCGGCATTGATCATGATGGGCGGCTCGATGGTGCTGGGCGGCGTGATCCAAATGCTCAGCCCTCAAGCCGGCGGCCTCAAAACCAGCGCCGCACCAGAGAACACCCCTGGCTATGCCTTCGGCAGCGCCAAGAACACCACTGCATCGGGTAACCCGGTACCGCTCTGCTACGGAAAGCGCCGGGTTGGTGGTGCGATCATCAGTGCTGCGATCTACGCCGAAGATCAGATGTAGCGAACACCTGAAGCACCGCAGCCGCCCATGAGGCGGTTTTTTATTGCCTGGAGAAAAGCATGGGCGCAGCACGCAAAATCGACATCCACGGTGCCAAGGGCGGCGAAGAGAAACCAAAAACGCCAACGGAAGCCCCCGACAGCCTGCGCTCGGTCGCTATCGCCAAGATGCTGATTGCCATCGGGGAGGGTGAGTTCGAAGGCACGCCCACCGCGCGCGACATCTACCTCGACAACACCCCACTGCAAGACCCCCAGGGCAATATGAACTTCCCGAACGTGAAGTGGGAGTGGCGCACCGGGGCGGTGGATCAGACCTATATCCAGGGCATCCCCTCGATCGAGAACGAAACCACCATCAGTACCGAACTGCGCAGCGGCACACCGTGGGTTCGGGCGATCACCAATACCCAGCTTTCAGCCGTGCGCGTGCGTTTTGCCTGGCCGGCACTCCAGTCTGTGGATGCCAGCGGCAACATCAACGGTTATCGGATCGAGTACAAAGTTGAGCTGGCCACCGACGGCGGCGCCTACCAACAGGTGCTTAGCGAAGCGGTCGACGGCAAGACCACCAGCCTTTACGAGCGCACCCGCCGTATCGATTTGCCCAGGGCCACCACCGGCTGGCTGATGCGTATTACCCGGGTGACCATCAACCAGAACAACAACAAAATCTCCGACACGATGCAGATCGCCGGCTTCACTGAGGTGATCGACGCCAAGATTCGCTATCCGAACACCGCGCTGCTCTACATCGAATTTTCGGCTGAGCAGTTCCGCAGCATTCCGGCCGTGACGGTCGAGACCAAGCTGAAGAAGATGCAGGTGCCGAGCAACTACGACCCCGTGGCACGTTCTTACACCGGGATCTGGGACGGCACCTTCAAACAGGCCTGGACTGACAACGCTGTTTGGATGACCTACGACATCACCACGGCCGACCGCTTCGGCCTGGGCCGCCGCATCAAGCCGTGGATGGTGGACAAGTGGGAGCTCTACCGCATCTCGCAGTATTGCGACCAACTGGTGCCGGACGGCAAGGGCGGCCGGGAGCCGCGCTTCATCTGCAACCTGAACCTGCAGAGCAAGGCTGATGCCTGGTCGCTGCTACGCGACATCTCGGCGATCTACCGGGGCATGACCTACTGGGCCCAGGGCCAGGTCTTCACTCTGTCGGACATGCCGCGCGCCACTGATTTCGACTTTGCCTACACTCGGGCGAATGTGATCGACGGCAAGTTCACCTACTCGAGCGCGTCGGAGCGCACCCGGTACAGTCGTGCGCTGATCAGCTACGACAACCCGGCGAACAACTACGACACCGACGTCACGGCCGTTACGGATGCCAAGCTTCAGCGCCGCTACGGCGACAACCCGGTGGAAATCAGCGCCATCGGCTGCACCCGAGAATCCGAGGCGCAGCGCCGCGGCAAGTGGGCGCTGCTCACCAACTCCAAGGACCGGGCCGTTACCTTCAAGGTCGGCCTCGACGGGCGTATCCCGCTGCCTGGCTACGTGATCCCGATCGCCGACGAACTCCTGGCCGGTCGACCGGTGGGCGGGCGTATCTCGGCGGTGAACGGCAAGGTCATCACACTGGACCGTGATACCCAGGCCAAGCCCGGCGACCGGCTGATCCTCAACCTGCCCGACGGCAAGTGCGAGGGGCGCACCGTGCAACTGGTCAGCGGCCGGCAGGTCACCGTTACCGTGGCCTACTCTATGGCGCCTGAGCGTGAACTAGTATGGGCGCTCGATGCCGATGACCTGGCAATCCCGCTGTACCGGGTGGTGAGCGTGGCCCGGTCGGAGCCTGGCGTGTTTGAGATCTCGGCCGTGCAGTATGACCCGAGCAAGTTCGCGCACATCGACACCGGCGCGCGCCTGGAAGAACGCCCAATCAGCGTTGTGCCGATTACCGTCGTTCCGGCGCCGGCGAGCGTCAAGCTGACGTCAAGCTACGCCGTTAACCAGGGCATCGCCATCAGCACCATGAACATCTCGTGGCCCGCTGTTGCTGGCGCGGTCGCCTATGACGTGGAGTGGCGCAAGGACAGCGGCAACTGGATCAAGGTGCAGCGCACCGGTTCGACCAGTGTCGACGTCACTGGCATTTACTCCGGCGCCTACGTGGCCCGGGTTCGGTCGGTGAGCGCCTTTGAGATCTCCTCGATCTGGAAGACCTCCAATCTGACCAACCTGGAAGGGAAGGTTGGCTTGCCGCCGGCGGTGGCGTTCCTGACCACCACCAGCCTGGTCTATGGCATTGGCATCCAGTGGGGCTTCCCGCCGGGCGCTGAGGACACCCAGCGGACGGAGCTTTGGTACAGCCAGTCACCGGACCTAACCACTGCGGTGAAGCTGAGCGACTTCAGCTACCCGCAGGCCAAGCACGAGATGCAGAACATCCTGGCCGGGGCGAGCGTCTACTTCTGGGCTCGCCTGGTGGACCGTACCGGCAACGTCGGGCCGTTCTGGCCGATCACGGGCGCCGTGAATGGCCGGGCCAGTTCTGATCAGACGGAGTACGACAAGTACTTCGCCGAGAAGATCGGCAAGGGCGCGCTGTACCAGAGCCTGCGGGAAGAAATCGACCTGATTACTGGTGATGAGCCGGGCTCGGTCAACGATCGCCTGGAGAAGGCCAAGCAGGAGCTGGAGGATCTGATCTCGGAAGTGGTCGACGCTCTGGAGTACGTCTCCACGAAGACCTACGCCAAGGGCGACATGGTCCGGGTAGGCCAGCAGTTGTTCCAGGCCACCAAGGCGGTACCGGTCAACACCACACCGCCGAACGCCAACTACTGGTTCAACCTGGGCACCATCGCCGAAACGAATGAGGCGATGGCACTGGAAATCAGCCAGAACAAGGCAGCCATCGAAGAGGTGGACGGCAAGGTCACGGCCACCGCCGAACGCTTGGAAGGCGTCTATGCGCTGGTGAAATCCGACTCTGCAGGCTCGGAGGAGGGTAGCGCGGGGGATGACACCGCCTCGGCCGGGGCCTGGTCGCTGATGTCCGCAATTGCTGAGCGGGATTTCGCGCAGTCGCAGCGTACAGATATTGTCGAAGCGAATGTGGCGGCGAACGCGGCAAGCATCACGACCGTGCAGACAGCCGTGGCAACTGACAAAGCTGCCACTGCCGAAGAGATCAAAACCCTAAAGGCGGTTGCCGGCGATAACTCGGCAGCTATTCAGGTCGTCAGCAAAGCTCAGGCCACCACCGACGGGAAGGTTTCGTCGATGGTTACGTTCAAGGCCCAAACCACTGCTGGAGGAAAGACGGTCGCCTCCGGCTTCGCGTTTGGCTCAGATGGCGAGCAGTCGGAGTTTCTGATTTTTGCGCAGCGTTTTGCGGTAGTCGACGAGGTTAGCGGACAGCTCACTCCTATGTTTGTTGTTCAGGGGAACCAGGTAGTCCTCAATCAGGCAATTATCAGCAAGGCCTTTATCCAGGAGATCATTCTGGGGATGACGCTGAAATCAGAGACGGTCGACTCCAAGGGGCGGCCGTTACTGGAGATCAATGTCAAGGCCGGCACGTTCACGCTTCGCAGCGCCGGCACCGGTGGCTCGACACTGCTCAATAACGATGGCCTTTCGGTATACGACATCAACGAGCTTCTGCGTGTATTGGTGGGGAGGCTTTCGCCATGACTTATGGAGTAAGGACGTGGAGCGCGAATGGCGTGCTCGAAATGGATACCGACAGCTACACCTATCAGGTGCTGCACAATGCAGTCTATACGCTCGCCATGGGCGCCGTAGTTACAGCAAACATTGCCGGGTTCAACCCGGCAACATGCACAGCCGTCATACTTCCTACCCAGGCCGCAGCTAACAACTACTGCTACAGCGCTATGCCGTTTATGTCGGTAGGCGTCGGTTCGGTTGTTGTACGCTCAAAACACCCAAATGAGCCGGGCGCTATAGGATCAACAATACAGTTCAGGTTGCTTGTAATGAGGTTCAAAAATTGAATTTCGGTCTATCTGTTGTAAACGATGGAAGCTATGTACAGATAGACTCAGAGCAACCTAGGCTTTGTGCGCTGTACAGTGGAACGTATCAGGCATCCGGCAGTTCATCGGTGTCAGTGTCGTTCCCATCCGCCATAACCACGCCGGAGCCGCCGTGCGTATTCATTCAGAACAGCTCGGCTAGACCGAATGAGCTATACACAAGCATGACCATTAGCGGCGGTCCTGGTGCTTGGACTGGGTTTTCAATAACGTCCCTGAACGTCGACTTCAGGCCCGCAGGCAAGTGGTTTGCGGCGGTGTTCGCCTCAATCACTAAGGCCGATTACGGGATCAGGATGTGGGGCGCAAATGGCGTGCTGATTTTCGACTCAGGGGCCGCTCCGGTGATCTTCACGAGGGCCAATAACTCATGGTCATATCAGGGGCAGGTAGTTCTAAATGCTACAGCACAGGCGTACTACTGGGCGAATGGATCTGTTGCGCCACTGCAATCTGATGAGTACTTTATGATCAATCCATTCTCGCGGGGAATACTACAGAACCACACGAACTGGCTAACATCAGCTGTAAGGTTCAACTATTCAGAGAACAGGCTCCAGGTGTTTGGGGTTAGCGCTCTCTCGCCATGGACAAATATCGGCGCACCCGGCGCGGTATTCGCCAGACTTCCCGGCACCTGATCGGGCGCTCATCAATTGATCTACACCACCCGCTATGCGGGTATTTTTTCGCCTGGAGAAAACCATGGCAAGACAAGAAATTATTCTCGGTACGCCGCCTACAGGTCTCGGTGGCGACACGCCGCGCGTGGCGAGCTCAAAGATAAATGCGATGACCTTAGAGCTCTATCAGGGCATCGGCACGACTGGTGCGCCGCTCCCGGTTAGTCGTGGCGGGAATGGGGTAAGCTCGGTATCGATGCCATTTTCATCTATGAGGGATACCGTTGCCCTCACTCCCGCCGTGGGGTTGGCAGAGCGTAAGAGGACGAAAATATTTGAGCCATACACATACATAACCAATATGGATGATGTTTCGGTAAGCCAGGTAGTAGGGGCGGGATACGTAACTACTACCACCCTTGGAGCTAAGCCTCCAGGCTGGGCTTACGGGGTCTTGGAGACCTTGCTTTCACCGGGTGACCATGTTCAGCAAATTTTCACTGGGCTTTCTGGCCTAGGGAAACTCTGAAAAAGACTTTCTGATTTGGCAAAATACCGCGACCCCACCCACCGAGTTTCCCGATGAAGCAGATGACCTTCGCCGACGCCGAGTACGCTGGCAAGCGCAAGCAAACCCGCAAGGAG
>Ga0208645_1000382_pt1 | contig 49605 bp, 66 predicted proteins | sample VirMetDEL_Sep_01_FD_184519 | JGI IMG/M metagenome (GOLD analysis project Ga0208645, IMG submission 184519) | Aqueous microbial communities from the Delaware River and Bay under freshwater to marine salinity gradient to study organic matter... | ecosystem: Environmental > Aquatic > Marine >... | reverse complement strand
TGCAATCGTTCCTGTTACTAAAAACGTAGGTTGCCTTAACTCACACACAATTCAAGAAATAGGAGGTGATCTAGTATTTCTTAGCCCTGATGGTATTCGTTCAGTGGCAGGTACAGCACGAATTGGTGACGTTGAGTTAGGATCAGTTAGTAGGCAGATACAAGCTATCATTAAAGACTTAGCTAATTCTATTACTAATTTTACACTGACGAGTGCTGTATTAAGAAGTAAGTCACAGTATAGATTATTCTATTCTACAACTTCAGCAACTCCTCAATCTTCAAGAGGAATAATAGGAACACTAACTTCAAACGGATTTGAATGGTCAGAAACACAAGGAATACAAGCTCCGGGTTTTTCTTCGCAGTTAAACTTTAATGGAATAGAAAAACATTTTCATGGCGACAATAACGGATTTGTTTACGAGCATGACATAGGAAATACTTTTAGAAGCGGCACAACTGAATTTAATGTTGTTGCTAAATACGTTACACCTAATTATGATTTTGGAGATATCGGTACTAGAAAAACTATGTACTATGTAAAAGTATCTATATCTCCTGAAGGAGAAATACTCCCTAAATTAAGAGTTAGATATGATTACGAAGATATTAATATACCGCAACCTTCAGAATATACGCTAACAGGAATTCCGATTCCTTCTGTATTTGGATCAACAAACTCTACTTTTGGGTCAGCGGTTTTTGGAACTTCTAAAGACCCAATGTTTAGACAGGCCATTGAAGGCAGTGGACACGTTACAAGTTTTAGATTTAGTACAGAAGATTCAAATCCACCATTCGCAATTAACGGTCTATATGTTGATTATGTACCGTCAGGCAGGAGATAATTTAAAATGGGTACAGCCTATACAAGACAAAGTACACTTACTGACGGCGATACTATTACCGCTGCGCTCTTTAATGATGAATACAATCAATTATTAACTTCATTTAGTTACGCCGCTAGTGGAACTACAGGACACCAACACGATGGAACTGCCGGTGAAGGCGGTAATATTGCTCAAATAGGTGATCAAGATTTCCTTAATAAAATTGTAGTTGATAGCACAAACAACCGTTGGGGCTTTTTTGTACAAGTAAGTTCATCAGCAGTAGAGCAAATTAGAATTCAAGATGGAGCTATTGTTCCTGTAACAGATGATGATATAGATTTAGGAACAAGCTCTCTTCAATTTAAAAATGCTTACTTTGATGGTACAGTAGAAGCAGATGCTATAACAATAGCAGGAGTAACCCTTTCAGAGACTATTGCAGATACTGTAGGCGCAATGGTCACTAGTAATAGTGAAACAGGAATTGCAGTTACTTATGATGACAATGATAATACTTTAGATTTTGCTGTAGGTACTTTAAATCAAGATACAACTGGCAACGCAGCTACTGCAACAATTCTTGAAACAGCTAGAACAATTGGCGGGACTTCTTTTAATGGCTCTGCAAACATAGCAGTAGCTTTAGCAGCAACAGCTACAACACTTGCAACTGCTAGAACTATTCACGGCGTATCATTTGACGGTTCTGCAAACATAGACCTTGCCGAAGTAATAAGTGACACAGTAGGCGCAATGTTTTCTGGTAACACTGAAACAGGAATAACTGTTACATACCAAGACGATGATAATACAATTGATTTAGCTGTAACACAAGACACAAGCGGCAATGCAGCAACCGCTACAGAAGCTACAAATGTTACAGTTACTGCAAATAACACAGAAAATGAAACTGTATTTCCTGTTTTTGTAGATGGAGCTACGGGAACACAAGGCATAGAAACAGATACAAGTTTAACATATAATCCTTCTACAAATTTACTAGGCGTTACAGGTTTTGCAGGTACAGGTGCGGTTCAAATACCAGCAGGTACAACAGCACAACGCCCTTCTGCTGTTGCAGGTCAACTTCGTTATAACGCTACTACAGGAAAGTTTGAAGGTTATACAGATGATTGGGGTGACATTGGTGGCGGTGAATCTACTTTAACTATTAACACTATGACAGGTGATGGTAGCGACACTACGTTAACTATGGGCGTAACGCCACCTACTGAAAATGCAATTCAAGTTTATTTTGACGGTGTGTATCAACACAAAGATACTTTTAGCTTTAGCGGAACCACACTTACATTCTCTACTGCTCCTGCAAGCGGAGTTAAAGTAGAAGTAATTATTCTTACTAGTGTATTAGCTTCTACAACTCCGGGTGACGGCACAGTAACTACAGCTAAGTTAGCTTCAAACGCTGTAACAACCGTCAAAATAACAGACGCTAATGTCACTACAGCTAAGATAGCTGACGATGCAGTAACAGCCGCTAAACTAGCTTCTAATGCTGTAGTGACTGCTTCTATTGTTGATGACAATGTAACTCAAGCTAAGATAGCTGATGATGCCGTAGGCGCAGACCAACTAGCAGCAAGTGCAGTTGTTACCGCTTCTATGGTTGATGATGCAGTTACAACAGCTAAGATAGCAGACGATGCAATTACCTCTGCGCTAATTGCAGATGACGCTATTGTTGCAGCGGCTATTGCAGATAACGCTGTGGACATTGCGCGGTTAAATGTTAGTGACGGCAGCGCAGGACAATCATTAACGACAAATGGTAGCGGCACACTTAGCTTCGCTACAGTGGGCGGCTTGTACAACGATTGGCTAGTAAAGACCGCTAATTTTACTATGGCAAGCGGCGATCAGATTATAGGCAACCACGCATCTACTGCATTTACTTTGACGTTACCAGCGTCACCAAGTGCAGGTGCTGTTGTGACAGTAAAGAATGTTGGAGCCGCTTTGATAACAGTCGGGCGCAATTCATCAAATATAAATTCGGTAGCTGGAGATGCTCTGTTGCCAAAAGACAACGCGGCTACGTTAGTCTACGTCGATTCAACCATCGGTTGGACTACAATTTAAGGAGATTTAAAAATGGCGGCAGTAATCGGTAGTAGAGATAATTATAATCGTGATCCTTTAAAAATGCCAAGGTGGAATGCAGCGGCCGGTGCCACTTATTGTGCTGTGGGTGGTAATTTTGTAGATAGTAACGGTGCAAATTTTTGGGCTAGTCATTGGTCAGGAATGGTAAGTAGCGCGGCTCAAGCTAATACCGCAAGAACTGTTTACACAGTTAGCGGTAAAGGCGGTTGGCTTATTAATGCCTGTGGTAGTTCTGGCAATAATCACGCCAACACAACTACTTTTGTAATAACCGTAGATGGGGTTGCTACTACCGTAGCTTTAGGAGAAGCAGGTAATACAGATTCAAGAGGCTGGTTAGGGCCGGTAGGATACGATTACCTTAAATACAATACTCATGAAGGAAATGTAAACAATAGCTTTATGAGAGCAACCGCTGCATCTGGCGGCACTACTGGTAATACAACGTGGGACAGAACTGGAAATAGCGTTGCTGGCACTCATATTACTATGCCGGGGATGCTTAACTCTTATGCTATTGACCCGATGACTGTTCTTCGTTTTGATAACAGCCTTACAGTTACTGTAGCAACATCAGGGGCAAATTCAAACAGTTATCAAGAAAACGCTGGCGTTCTTGTACGTCTTGACAGCTAAAGGAGATAAATAATGCCAACAATTTTAAGCGAAACAGCACTCGAAGATGGGCGAATACGTTATCAATATGATGGCTGGTTTGAAGAAAAAAACGCTCCGTTTGTTCCTCCTGAGCCTACCGCAGAAGAGATAGCAGCAGACGCAAGAGCATGGAGAGACTCAGAGCTTAAAGCAACTGACGGTATACCTGCAATCACAGATCATCCGCAACGCGCAGCGTACCTAACGTACCGAATTTCACTACGGGACTGGCCTAGCACCTCTGAATTTCCGTCTGGCACTAAGCCCACACTAGGGAGCTAAACAATGGCAATTACACAGATTAAAACCACGGGTATTGCCGACGATGCAGTTACTGTGGCAAAAATGGCCGACAATAGCATTGATAGCGCCCAGTATGTAGACGGCTCTATTGATACCGCGCACATTGCGGATAGTCAAATCACTGTAGCTAAGATGGCGGCAAACAGCATTGATAGCGACCAGTATGTTGATGGCTCTATTGATACCGCCCACTTAGCCAATGATGCTGTTACTAGCGCAAAGCTAGACAATAACATTGTTATGACCGGATCTCTGAGCGCAGCGCAGGTAAACGGAGGCGTAACTACAACGGTTGTTTCAAGTAGCGCAACGGCTACAACAGGCCAGAATCACTTTATATCGTCTGCTTGCACGTTAACGCTTCCCGCTTCTCCATCGCTCGGCGATCAAGTAATGGTTGCGGTAGGTAACTTTGCTACAGCTATTCTTGGAAGAAACAGCCAAAAGATCGAAGGAACAGCAGAGGACATGACAATCGACGTAGCGCGAGTAGGGTTAACGTGTGTATACACCGGAAGCACTTACGGCTGGGCTATTTATTAAAAAGGAGACAATATAAATGTCAACATTATCAGGACTAATTTCAGCAGGCGGTGGTGGTGCTTTACCCCAAATTACACTAACTCAATCACAAACATTTGTCCCGCCGCAGGATGGGAATGTGTGTATTCATGTCATTGGTGCGGGAGGCGGTGGGAAGGGTGATAACGCAGGTGCAGATAGCGGCGGTGCTGGAGGATATTGCAAAAAAAACAGTTTGGCCGTAACTACTGGCGGTAGTTTTACGGTTGTTGTTGGCGCTGGTGGCGCAGGTGGAAACGATGGTAATGGTTCGGCTGGCGGTAATTCGACTGTAGCGGGAACAGGACTAAGCGCAACGCTAACGGCTAATGGAGGAGCAGCAGGAACAAGCAGCCAAGGATCGGGCGGGACGGCCAGTAACGGGGACGTAAATAACACCGGAGGAGCAGGTAATACCGGTGGCGGTGGCGCAGTGGGAATATACGGAACTGGAAATGCTGGTAGCGCAGAAAGTGCAGGAAAGAGTGACGCGCAAGGCGGTACGTCTGGTTTTGGGCATATTGGTGGCGGTGGAACCAGACAGAATTTTAGACAATGGGAATCGACCGGATTAAGTATAGACGCTCCAGATGGAGGTTTTTTGGCAGGAGGCGCTGCTACTAGCCAACTAAAAAATGCTTATTATTTTGGTGGGAATGGCGGCATTGGTGCTGGAGGTGGGGGTGCCGGCGGCAATAGCACTGCTGCCGCTGCCGCTGCTTTTGGCGGCGATGGCGGCGATGGCATTGTACTAATTCAATACTTACCGTCATAAGGAGAATAATATGAGTAACAAATGGATTATTAAAGATGCAGACGGCAACATTACCAATCCCTGCATTAAAGGCGAAGAGTCGTGGGTTAGAGCTAACTTTGATTATGTTGAAGCGTTTGTTGAGCCAGCATCACCAATGCTGACCGCAAAGCAAGAGGCGCGTATGTGGCGTGATATGGAGCTTTCGTCAACCGATCAAGCAAGTCAAACACCGGATTGGCCTAACCGCGATAACATACTTTTGTACCGCACTGCGCTACGGGATTGGCCCAGTACGTCAGACTTCCCAGATACTAAACCTACACTTTAGGAGAAGACTAATGTGTACTAACGAAAACTGTACTTGTGATCCTTGTCTTTGTACGCCTACTTGTGAGTGTAAATAAGTATGGCAACAGTAAAAGAGGCTATTCTTCGTATAGAAGCTCACGAAAAAGAATGTGGGATACGTTACCGATCTATAGAAGAAAAACTGTCGGAAGGAAGCGAGAAATTTAAAAGATTAGAAATGATGCTTTGGGGCATCTACCCCTTTATTGTCGGAGTGTTTATAGCAGGGAAATTCTTATGAGCAAAAAAAGAAGTAAAAGAAATACTAAAGCATCTCTAAAAGCTTTACAGGCTAAAAGAAAAACGTACAGTAAAGGCTCTAGAGTTAAGAAAGCTCCGGGTGGATTTTCTATGACTCCTGAAATGCTTGAAGCTATACAAGCAAATCCTAGCGGTACAAGAGGTGGGCCTTCAGCAGGAATAGATCCCGCAATAGCGGGGCGTGTTTACGGCCAAAATAAAGAAAAACAACCCGTTGATACAGGGACAGTTAAAACTCCTGATCCTGAAGTTTTACAAACCGCTGAATCTATAAGTCAACAAGAACTACAGCAAAACACAACTCCTGTAACTAGGGCCGCTTTGGCTACAACAACGTCAGAACAGGAAGATGATACAACTGGTTTAACTAGAGCGCAACAACAAACATATGATAGTATTACAGATCCTGATGCAAGAAAAAATTATCTTACTTTTATTAAAAGCGGAGTATCAATACCTACTAGCTTGGTTGGTAACGGCGGTAGAGGCTCTTATACAACGCCGGTTACTCCTGCTATTGGTGACAGCGATCCTTCGTTAACTCCTGAAGATGATAAAGGTGATAAAACTTCTTTAGACGATGATACTTTAAATCCTGATCTTAGCTATGAAGAATATCCTCTAGGATATAGAACTCGCGCACATTTAGAATCTAGTATTGATTATAGTAAAGCGCCTCCTTTTCCTTCTGTAAAGGATTACCCCGGAGATTATCCTGCATATTTAAAAGCTTATGAAGCTCACAAAGCAGGGCCATATGCAGCATTTATGGAAAATCCTCCTAAGAAAGCAGGATCTGAAAATAATCTTTCTGTTAATGAAGATACAGGAGATACAGGAGATACAGGAGATACAGGCGAAGAAACTGTTAATACTAGAAAACTTTTAACTACAGTAGAAAGAATAGGTTTACCGGCTGATGCTCCTACAGGAATTGTACTTAATAATCCTAATTTAACAGAAGATCAAATTGCTGCTCAAACAAGAACAGTTACTAAAACTGCGCTTGGTCAAAAGTCTACTGCTGACATTGATACTTTAAAAGTTGCAGCAGCTAGTGGTACTCCTGAACAACAAAGAATAGCTAAAGAAACTTTACAGTCTTTAGGTTTATCTACAGATATTCAACAGTTAGATAATACTGATGAAACTAGGCCGTCTGCAACAGCGGGTAATATTGGTGATACCGATAGTATTACTCAAACTAAAGGCACTGAAACAGTAGGTTCACTTCAAAATAAATTTACACAAGATGAAGCCGGTAATGCTTTAGCTAATACATACACAGCCGATACAGCTACAGCGGCTTCAATGACCGCAGCACAAGGAGAACTTAGTCCTCAATCTACTGCCGAAGCAGCAAGAGCAGACTTTACAGATGCTAATAAAGTAGACACTGCAACGCGAGACTCAGCCCAAGAACAAGCTGCACTAGCGCAGAACGCACAATTTAGAGAAGACTCTCGCTCTCAAGTAGGAGAAGTTTCTTTTAGAAAAGATGTTACTGTTTCTCCTACGCCAGAAGCAGAGTTTAAAACACGCGATGGTATTACAGATGATCGTTATGCAGAACGTGAAGCTAATCAAATTATAGATAAAATAGGATTTGTAGCAGCGCAACGAAGAATAGTAACAGGAGAAGCAGCTAAAGGCGCAGCGGCTACAATGCTTGCACAGGTAGGAGAACTACCACCTGAAATAACTGCTGCTATTGTTGAAGATCCTGCAACAGTTACTGCTAAAGTAGATAACGAGCCTGTAGAAGTACAAGCCGCAATAGCCGCGTTACCAACAGAAGCTTTAGTTTCTTCACAAATGGAAACACTTCTTGCTGGTATGGATGACGGCAATACTCCTGCGTGGGCTAGACCCGCCGTAGCACAAGTAGAATCTATGATGGCTCAACGAGGTTTGTCTGCTTCTACAGTAGCTAGAGATTCTTTGTTTAATGCTATTATTCAAACAGCTTTACCTATGGCTCAAAGTAATGCTCAAGCCCTTCAAACTAGAGCGGCTCAAAACTTGAGCAATGAGCAACAGGCTAATATGTCTACGGCTACTTTAGATGCTCAACGGCGTTTAGCTAACCTTAGTAACGAGCAAACTTCTGCATCTCAGACAGCGCAAATGGCTCAACAAATGTCTACAATGCAGAGTCAATTTAGACAAGACGCTGTAATGACTTCGGAGCAAATAGCGCAACAAACCCGTGTTCAAAATCTTGCTAATCAACAAGAAACTTCAAAAATTAATGCGGCTAATCAACAGCAAATTAATGCTCAAGAACTAGGTAACGCGCAACAGATTGAACTAGCAGAAATGCAATATCAAAATGCTACTAATTCTGAAAATATGTCAGCCGAACAACAACAAAGGCTAACAGACTTTCAAGTAGCAGCAGACTTTTTAGCTAAGAATACTGGGTTTAAACAGCAGATGGACTTAGCTAATATGTCTAATGAGCAACAAACAAGATTAGCTAATCTTACTGCTCTTAATGCTGCCGATGCTGATAGTTTAACAGCTATGCAACAAACAGAACTTGCTAATCTTAATACTAAAATGCAAACTAATCTTACTCAGGCAAAAATTGCTGAGTCAATGGGTGTTGCTCAACTTAGTGTAGATCAACAACGAGCTATAACAAATGCAGCAACAATAGCTAAAATAGATCTTACTAAATTTAGTACAGAGCAACAAGTAGAGCTTGCTAATAGTCAGTTTATGCAGACTGCAACGCTTACTGATTATAGTGCTAGGCAGCAAAGTGCTATTCAAAACGCTACTACATTAGCTCAAATGGATATGCAAGCCGCAGACTTACAAACTAAAACAAGAATTAGTAATGCTCAAAACTTTTTACAAATGGATTTAGCTAATCTTAGCAACAGGCAACAGGAGCAAGTATTAAACGCTCAAATGGAACAACAAACTGCTTTATCTAATCAAGCGGCAAGCAACGCCGCTAAACAATTTAATGCTACTTCTCAAAATCAAGTAGATACATTTATGACAGGCCAAGCTAATCAAATGGAGCAATTTAATGCTTCTCAAGCAAATGCAATGTCGCAGTTTAATGCTGCTGAAGCTAATAAAATAGAAGCTCAAGAAGCCGGTAATAATTTACAAGCTGATTTAGCTCAAGCTCAAATAGATACTGATGTTAATAAATTTAATGCTCAAATAGAAACTCAAAGAGATCAGTGGAATGCGGCAAATTCACAAGCAATTGAACAAAGCAATATAAATTTTATTAGACAAACTAATACTATAGATACCGCCGCAGAAAACGCAGCTAATCAACAAAATGTTCAAAACGCTTTTGGAGTAAATTCAGCAGAACAAGCTCAACTATATTTGCAAGTCAGAGATGATGCTAATTATCTTAGACAGTCGTATGAAAACGAAGAAAATAGACTTGCTCAATTATATATGACAGCTATAGGAAATGAATCTGCCGCAGAAGATAAATATACTAGTAGTTTAACTGCTTTAATAAATAGATTATAAGGAGAAATTAAATGGGGTTTAATCCGTTTAAAGCAATTGGTAAAGTTTTCAAAAAAATAGGCAAAGGAATTAAAAGTGCTTTTGGAAAATTTGGAAAGTTTATGAATAAAATAGGTATTGTAGGTCAGATAGCTATGGGTTTTATATTGCCGGGAATAGGTCAAGCACTATCTAATGCTTTTAGCTCTGTAGTAGGGCAAACAGCGGCGCAAGCTACTGCAAGTGCTACAGCGGCAGTTACCGCAGGTACTGAAGCAGCCGCAGCGGCAGCAGCAGCGGGTACAACAACAGCCGCTCAAACCGCAGCTATTGAAGCCGGTAAAGTTGCTACAGCAAAATTAGGCACAACTGGAATAGCTAAAGCAACAGGAATGGCAGCATCAGAATTTGCTATAGTTAGAGGCGCAGGTACTTTAATAAGGGGAGCATTTAGTTTTGCAGGTAAAGTATCTAATGTATATTCTAATATTACTCAAGGCATAACTGATTTTTTAGGGAATGTAGGAAAGAAATTTGTTAATGCTTTTGGAGCAGACTTTAAACAAGTTCCAATTTTTGGAGAGGGAGGAAGGTTTGAAAAGTTGTCTAACTTAACTCAAGATCCTAGTAAATTTGGAAAAGTTTTAGAAAAAGCTGTAGAAGAAGTAGTTACTATTAATCCAAAAATTAATGATACAACACAAGCTTTAATAGATCAAACAAAAACAAATACAATAGATGCTAGTTTTGATGCAGTAGATGCTACTTCTACTATAAAAACATCTACTGAAAACTCGCTACTAGCAAATAACACAGAACAAGGTTTTGTTAGAGAAGCTTATGATAAATTTAGGGCTGACTTACCTGAAAATTTAGCTAAAGCTCCTGTTAAATTAGGCATGAATACTGCTGTTGGATTATTAGATAAACAATTAGGTTTAATGCCTGACAGTGTTTATAGAGGAGGTAACACCGTAGTTTTAGGGCCGCTTGATGCCGCTTCAACAGGCATGGGACAAAACAATATGCAAGGAGTTCCAACAGCTTCTGACTTTTTAGAAGGAGGATCTTGGGGTTATAATGCAACTCAAGCACAATTTAATTCTTATAATTACGATCTAGAAGGTTTAGGCGGCGGTTACAATACTACTATTAGAGCTTAGAGGTTATAACATGGCTACATTTGGAGAAGAAGTACAAAAAATTAAAATGAAAATGGATAGGCCAATTCCCGGTTCTTCTTTAACAAGTGACCCTGAAAATCCTGCTCCATATGAAAAACCTCCTAGAATAACTTCGGTGCATCAAGCATCAGAATTTATATGGTTAAAGTTAATAAACCCTGAAGTTTATGTTCCTTTAATGGATGCTGTTGAAGACGGTATGCCAGTAATGAAAATTACAAGACTTTTATTATTTAAAGAATTTAGTGAAGGTACTTTTAATCCTGATTTAATGTTGTTGCTTATAGAGCCTACGGCTTATATGATAATAGCATTAGCAGAAAGACTTGAACTAGATATTGTTATAGATGGCAATGACGAAGATGATGATCTTTTTGGAATTAAAATAAAACAAAAACAAATTGAAGAGTTAGAAGCTACTGTAAATACAGGTAAAAAAATACCTACACAATTTGTTTCTCCTGAAATGAAAATTGATATGGAAAAACTTCCTGAAATTCCTGAACGTAAAGAAGAAGAAAGTTTACTTTCTGCTCCTGAACAAACCCAAGATCCTGAAAGTTTAATGTCGAAAAGGTAACTATTAATGGCTATTGAAAATAAAGCAAAACAAATACAAGCTTCAACGCGGCAATACAATCAAGATATTGCAAGACAACAACGCAAAAGAAGTGATCGTAGCGCCTTAAAAACTTTAGGGTTAAAAGCTGCTATAAACGTAGTTCCTAAAATAGCTAATAGTTATTTAGCATCTCAAACTGCTGAATTTTTAAGAGATGAGCAATCTATATTAAAAGAAAAAAGAGAGTTTGGTCAAGCTTTAAAAGTCAAAAAACAATTTTTGGATATTCAAAAAACAATTACTGACTCAGGAGCGCGATCACCGGAAGAATGGGCTTATAATAATATGAAACCTGTTTTTACAGAGCGCGCAGAAGCTTATTTATCAAATGATCAAACTGGCCCTGCCGGTATTTACGAAGCTTTAGTAGATCAAGAAGTTAGAAAACTATCAAAAGATTGGGGTACTCAATTTAACCTAGGTTTAGAAAAAGTAAATAAATTAGGAACAGAAGAAGAATTTAGCACTATGTTTGCATCGGCTGTAAAAAGTGCGCGTCCTTCTAATTTTACTGATTTTGCTACACAAGGAATTTCAAATTTCTTTACTGGAGAAACTAAACAAAGTAGAGAACAAGATGCAATTAAATATATTAGTGAAAATTTACTTTCTCAAAATGCAGACGCAGTTAATGACTTTCAAAAACAATACGCCAAATTTAAAAATACTGCGCTTGCTTATGATATGACTAAGTTAGAAAATAAAACATTAGGAAAAGATGGAGGTACTTTAATAAGTCAAAAAATAAGTGAGGATAAACTTTACATAACTAAACAAAACGCAGATACTAAATTTGATTCAAATATTGGTATGTTTGTTTATACAACACAAACCACAAAAATAAATAGAAATACTGGAGATGAGTTCGTAACACAAAAAATTTCTATAACCACAGAAACAGAAGAAGAAGATTTAACTAAAGCAACTATGAAAACATACCATCAAAAAAAGGTTGGTGAACGTCTTGCTATTTTTGATCCTTTAATAAATGGACAAGAACTGTTAACTCCTCAAGCATTTGAATTATTTGTAAAACAACTTGCTAAAGAAAATAAAAAGTTAAGTAATTTTGAAAATGTTGAAGATTACAATAACACAATGTTAATTTTTCAAAAATATCTTGAAACATCTAATAATGTTCAAAGTGACAGTTTTGATAGCGTCAAAATAGAGATAATTAAAGAGTTAGTTAATGACGATATTTTAAAATTTCAAGACAGAATTAGAACACAAAGAGAAAAAATAGTTAGCTTACAAACACAAGACCCACCAAACAAAAAGCTTATTGACGAAGAAATAAAAAACCTTAAAGTATTAGAACAAGAACTAACTGACGACCTTATAGCAATAGCTATAGTAGGAGAAACAGCAGCAACAGCTTCTCAAAGACCTGCAACACAACCAGATTAAAATTAAAAGGATACTAAATTATTATGGCCGATGAAAACGAAGAAGAACGCGGTTTTGTACAAAATGTTACAGATGCGGCTATAAGCGGTTTAGGGGCTGTTCCTAGTTTTTTAGCTGCTCCTGTAGAATTAGCCGCGTCCGTATCTGATTTTGCATTTGACAAAGCTGTAGAAAAAGGATATCTGCAAGAAAGAATGGGAGATTCTGTTTCTGAAGGAGTACAAAAAATTAAATCAGCGATACAAAAAGAAACATTAGATCTAATTACAGTTCCACTTAAACAAGCTTCTCCTGAAAAAACAAAAGAGTTTATAGCTAAAAATTTCAAACCCGGAACAGGAGAACAAATAGAAACAGGTAGCGTTGGAGAAATAGTAGGCGATATAGGGTCAATGATCGGACAAGGCGTTCTTATATATAGACAATTACCTGCCGGTTTAAATACGTTAAGTAAAGTGTTTCTATCTGAAGCTGCTATAACACAAATTGACAAACCTTTAGGAGAAAATGAAAATCTTTTTAATGTAGCACAAAAACAATTTGGAGATTCTATAGGCGAAGGAACAGTAAGCGATATTTTAAGAGTTATGTCAGGCCATACAGAAGATTCGGAATTAACTGCTCGTTTAAAAGCGGCGGGTGAAGGTTTAAGTATTGTTGCTCTTAGTGAATTTTTAAGCAAAGGCTCAGAAGTAACAGGAGTTACTGGCAAAGTAAAAGGTGCTTTTGTAATAGCTTCTGCCGGTTTAATAGAAGTATCAAAAAAAGTATTTAATAAATCTCCAAATCAATTAACTCCAGAAGAAAGAGGATTAATTTTTGTAGACGCAATTGCACAAGCTAAATTAAAAGTAGATGAAGACCCTTTAGCAGCGGCTAGAAGAATGGAATCCCTAGATAGAACTAGGGACGGAAGCCCTTTGGAGTTCGAAGAAACTCCTCAAGAAGTGCAAGATGTTTTAAATAATTCTAAGTCTGGATTTTTTAAAAGAAATTTTAAAAAAGGTTTAGCTTTAAGTTTTGGAAGTAAGGGTTATTTTAGTCAGTCGGGTTTTGACTTGTGGAATCATTCTCAATTTAATATAAGAGCAACTGTTCAACACGCAGAAGATGTTGCAATGAGACTTCAAGCTTCATTAGATGATATTACTAGGACTGCTGAAAAAAAAGAAGTAGTTCAAGCTGTACAAAAAGCTTTAGGAGATGATTTAGAATTCTTACGTGGGCAAGACTATGAAGGTTCTTTAAATGATTTAGTAGATATTTATGGAATTCCAAAAGAAGTTGGAAAAGAAGTTATAGAAGCTAGAAATCTTATAGATCAAATGTCTTTAAAATTAACTCATTCTAAAAATGTTCCAGATGCGTTAAAAGAAACAATAATGGAAGGAATAGGAGGTTACATTCGTAGGTCTTATAAAATATTTGAAGACGGTTCTTATACTCCTACTCCTGCTGTATATAATGATGCAGTAGATTATTTAGAAAATCAATATTTATCTAAAAACATAGTTGTATCTAAAACCTCTACTATAGAGTACACGCCTGAACAACGTCGAATTGCAAGAGCAAAAGCAGAAGATGATGTTAACGGAATACTAAATAGTGCAGATCAAAAAGAAGCTTTTGATTGGATTACAGTTGCAAGTAAAGTTAATAAAAATATTCTTAAAAGAAAAAACCAAGAAATTCCAGAAGAAATACGAGCTTTAATGGGAGAAATAAAAGAGCCTTCTGATAATATTGTTCTTACTGTAACTAAAATGGCGCGGCTGTATGAAAACAGCAGATTTTTTTCTAACCTTGATAAACTAGGAAACGGCAAATATATATTTGACGAAGGCGCTGTTCGCCCCGAAGGAGTAAATTGGGTTCAAATAGGATCAACAGGTAAAACCAATACTAATTTAGATGGTAAATGGACTACGCCTGAAATGCTTAAAGCTATGCAAAATCAACAAGGCTCTCTTTTTAATGCGCGACTAAAAGATGGCAATCCTTATAAACATTTTTTATTTTGGAAAGGACAATCTCAAAAAAATAAAACTGTATATAGTCACGTTACTCATGCAAGAAACTTTATTGGTGGAATGCAATTTGGAGCGGCCAACGGTATTTATCCTTTTAAAGATGGCGGTAAAAGTTTTCAAATTTTAAAAGATAAAGTTGGAACTTTAGGAGATATTGAGTTTGAAGAAACATACCGCGAATATCAACGATTAGGTATTATTAATACTAATACAAAGATAGGAGAGTTTAGAGAACTTTTAGAAACAGGTTATCAAACTCAGTCTGGGAATCTTTCTGAAGGAATAGGCGACTTAGCAGATGTAGGGCTTAAGGCAACTACTGGCGGTAAATTAACAAGAAAAAGAATTGAAGATACTTATGTTGCAACAGATGATTTTTTTAAAATTAATGCTTATCACTCAGAATTAGATACTTTAAAACGCGCATACCCTGACGAAAAAGAAGCTGTATTAAAAGCTCAAGCTTCTAGAATAGTACAAAATACTTTTCCTAATTATGACAGAGTAGTTCCAATGATTAGGAAAACAAAAGATTTACCTTTCGGCAGCTTTGTATCTTTTCCTGCTGAAATAACTAGAACAAGTTATAACATAATTAAACAAGGATACAAAGAAATAACGTCAGGAAATCCTGAGTTAGCAGCTAGAGGAAGAGCTAGATTAGCAGGATACACAGTAACTACTTTTGGTTGGGAAGCCGCCGCAACAGCATCAGCTTTAAAGCTTGGATTAACCCCTGAACAAAAAGAAGCAGTTGATGTAATGACTGAAACTCCGTGGTCATCTACTGCTCCTAGACTTGTTGAAGTAATTGACGGTCAAATGTATTCTTTAGACACTCAATTTTTAGATAGTTATAGTGCAGTAAAAGTTCCTTTTCAAACTGTAATAAATAAAATATTGCAGGGTCAAGTTAAAGGAGAAGAGTTTGATTCTTTAATGCTAGAAGCAACAGCAGCAGGATTAAAAGAATTAACAAAGCCTTATTTTGAAGAGTCTATTTTAACAACAGCAATTAGTGATGTTGTATATGCTGCTTCAAATCCAAAAGGAAGAACCCCAACTGGAAAACTTCTTTTTGATCCTGATAATCCGCAAGATTCATTTCAAAATGTTGGTTATGTTTTTTTAGATTCTATGATGCCCGGAAGTTTAACAAGTTTAATTGATTTAAAAGATGCTTATAATGAAGTTCCTCAAAAAACTACTGGAAAAACTAAAAATTTCTTTACCGAACTAGTTAAAAACATGACAGGTATTGGTTACGTTAAAGTAGATCCTGAAACTCTTATGAAAAGAGCAGTATCAACTTATAAATATAACAAAACTAAACCCTACGCAATAAACTATAAAAACTCTTACGATGAAGTATTGCAACAATATGATCGTTCATTACAAGCAGATTTAAAAGAGCAAAGAGAATTATTTAGAAAGATACAGGCTGCTAAAATAGTATATAAATCTTTTGGTACAGATCAATTAAAAAATAAATTTGAAATTGATGCTTTGTTTTTACACGATACACTTGTAAATGAAGGAAAAGGACTTGGTAGTTCAGCAGCTTATATGTTATTAGAAGGTAATTTTAATCCTCCTCCAGTAGGACATCCAGTATCTGTTTCAAACGCAGCAAATAAAAAAATGAAATTTCCAAAAGGTAAAGATGGATACACTTTAGAAACCGATTTAAATTCTTTACGAAATAAATATTTAAATAACAGACTATATGCTCCTAAAGAAGATACAAAAGGATTTAAAACAGGCGGCGAAGTAAATGTACCTAATGCTCCTAAAGAACCTGACGAGCGTATAAACAAACTAACTGGTTTGCCGTACAACGAAACAGCAGGTTTAGCTTATCAAGATAAAGAAGGCGATCCCTTGGCGCGTCTTGGGTTTGGTAGAGGCGGTTATGCTGAAGGTGGTCTTGAAGATAAAATAGCTAGTTTATTAGGCATCTCTGAAGAAAATATAAAGTGGGTTAAAAGTATAGATAAAAACTACGGCGAGGATGAAAGGTATGACGGTAAAGGAGATGCCGCTCGACACTTAGCTTTAGGTTGGGCTACTGCTCAATCAGGCACTCCTGATCTTGCATTATTAGCAGCCAATGCCAGAGAAATTGTAGACACTGGCGGTAGAACTATGGACGTACATAATAATAAATTAGGTTCTGCTATACAGGCTTCAAGTATTCAAGAAGCTGAAAAAGAAATACAGCGGTTAATACAAAGCAAAGAAGCTATGTTTATGTCTCCTGAAGAAAGTTATAACAGAAGGGGGTATTCTAAAGCGGGTGTTATTAAAAAAATATTTTTTGCACCTAAAAAAGAATCTGGTTTATTTAGTAAGGCAGAAAAAGAAGCGGGTAACTTAGAGCAGAAAGAAGGAACAGGCGATGTAATGCTTAAAAAACTTTCAGATAAAGGAGTAACTAAAGAAGAGTTAGAGTTTACAGGCGCTGACGAACAATTTAAAGGGAACCCAAAAGTAACGCGAGAAGAACTATTAGGTTTTTTTCGAAAAAAAGATTTTGATTTGCAAGATTATATAGGTAAAGAAAATATTTCCTCGTTTGGAGGAGGTGATCCTAAAATATTTCAGGCTCAATATCAAGAGGAAGTACTTGAAGGTAACAGTGGTTATAAAGAGTTATTAGTTTCTTTACCAAAACAACATAAAAAAATCGGAACTAAAGATTATAATGAGAGTCATTGGAGTCAACCAAATGTAATTGTTCATGCTAGAGTTTCCACGGTTAAACCTAAAGATAATAAAAAAAATAAACATATAATGATGATAGATGAAATACAATCTGATTTTCATCAAGATAGTAAAGAAAAAAAAGCACCGCGTCCTGAAAAAGTTATACTTCTGACCTTAAAAAAATATTTAAGAGAATTAGAATATACAAATAAAAGAATAGAACTATTTAAAAAAAGAGATCCTGAAATAACAAAATATTTTTTTGACGATTCTACACGAATTTCTTTTGATGAGTTTGATGAACTGTCAGAAAAACAACAAAACATTTTTGAAGAATTAGAAGATATGACTTCCGATGTAGAGGCATATGAATATAACATAAATATGTTAAATGACGAACTTCATGTTGCTAAAGGAGGCACTTCTACTGCTCCTGATCTTCCTTTTAGAAATGAAAAGAAATGGGCTTTATTAGGGTTAAAAAAAGCAATGATAAACGCTGCAACTGAAGGGTATGATACAGTAGCGTTAAGCACTTACGAAATGCAATATAAGAAAACTCGCAATCCACGACTTAAATCTTTTTATGATAAAACTTTAGTAAAACTTTTAGATTCTAATTTTGCTAAGAAATATAATGTAAATATAAAGCAAGAAAATGTTAATATTATTGATGAGAATGGAATTCAATCCTCATATAAAGTACCTACTTTAGAAATTACTGATAAAATGCGTGAAGATATTTTAAAAGGATTGCCTATGTTTTCTGAAGGAGGAAGTGTAGATGAAGAAAACAATATTAAATATAACACAGGCGGTAAGGTTTATAATTCACTTAAAAGGAATTGTTCTTAATGGTTCGATTTAAATATTTTAGCATAAAAGATTTTGATTGTCAAGAGACAGGAGAAAATGATATAGATTTTAATTTTGTAACTAAATTAGATTCGCTACGCGAGGCTTGTGGTTTTCCTTTTGTTATTACTAGCGGGTATCGTAGCCCTAATCATTCTATAGAAATGTCAAAGGCTAATCCCGGAACACACGCGCAAGGGATAGCCGCCGACATTAAAGTATCTGGCGGGGCGCAGCGCATGAAGTTAGTTAAACAAGCCCTTGCTTTAGGCTTTACAGGCGTTGGAGTCGCCAAAGGATTTGTACACGTTGATGTTAGACAAACTATGCCAGTTCTCTGGTGTTACTAATTAAGGAGAAAGAAGAATGACTGAATCAATCAAAGTTCCTACTTGGGCATTGCCCTTTGTTATTTCTGCTCTAGGAGCCGCAATTGCTTACGGTAGTAGCACAGCTATGGCACAGTCCACGGCAGATGAAGTAGAAAGAATAGAAAAAATTGTAATACAAACGGCTGAAAGGTCTACAGAGAATGGAACATCAACCAAACTTAACGCACAGGCGATTCGTAATATTAGTACATCGTTGAGTCAACAGCAGGAAACAGCTAAAGCTAGTGACGAAAAACTAGCACAGCTAATTAATATAATGTTAGAGCAAAGACGCGACTAATGAATGGCAAAAGAAATACTGGCGTTCTCTTTGGTTGTTCTTATGGACGGCGATGTTTACGAGAAACACGCCGACTATTTTTTACATCTAGAAGAATGTCGGTACAACGCCCAAGAACTAAGCAGAGATCAGAAGTTTTATAAACCAATTAAAGCGTACTGTAGACCGGCGTTTGTTGACCCTAAAGAAAATACAATAAAGGGCCACGTAATAAACAAACCAGTTGTTAAACCCGCAGAGGTAAAGAAATAATGTTGCAAGCACTTATAGGGCCAGTAGCAGGACTACTAGATAAGTTTATACCTGACGCTGACGAGAAGATGAAGATCGCGGCAGAGCTAAGTACAATGGCAGAACGTCATGCACAGGAACTAGCAAAGGGACAGTTAGAAGTAAACAAAGCAGAAGCTTCTAGTTCTAGTATGTTTGTTTCTGGATGGCGACCGGCTGTTGGATGGACTTGTTGTTTAGGCATGGCCTCAAATTTTATTTTTATACCTATGGCTAATTTTGGTTTAGCTTTAGCGGCTATAGATGTTCAGGTAGAACTGTTAGATACTACAACAATGATGCCTGTATTGATGGGAATGTTAGGATTAGGATCTCTTAGGACTGTAGAAAAAATACAAAAAGTGAGCCGCGAAAAATGATATTACAATTTCCTGAAGTTTCAGCTATAGAAAAAGCTGAAAAAAAAAATAAATTTCAACAACAACAAATTGAAGAACAAGCAAAAACTATAGAAAATTTAAATGAAAGATTAAGGAAGAAGCTTGAAAGACAAAAAACTACAACATCAAAGTAAATACGATGAGTTTGATTTAGATGGCGATGGCGTTGTTACCGACGAAGAGCTTTCAAGATCGCAAGCTATTGTAGCTTTAGAACTTCAAGAAGAAAAAGCAGAAGCTCATAAGAAAATGGCGTGGGTTGCTATGACTAGCATGGTAGTATTTAGTGCATTTTTAATGACTCCTATTATGCCAGATACTCGCGTTAATGCTCTTTCTGATTTGCTAGGTTTATTTTATATTGCTCAAGCTTCTGTGTGTGCGGCTTACTTTGGAAGCACTGCATACATGGCAGCTAAAAAATAATTATGAATAATAAACTACCAGTTATTGACGGGTTTCTTTTGATTATGGTTATACTTGGCGGTATAATTGTAGGGTTTCATTTATTTTTAGGAGTATAAAATGCCAGCAAAGAAAAAAACAAAGTCTAAAGTAAACGAGGCGGGTAATTATACTAAACCTACTATGCGTAAGAATCAATTTAATCGTATTAAAGCAGGTTCTAAGGGCGGCAAAGCGGGTCAATGGTCAGCGCGTAAAGCTCAGATGTTAGCTAAAGCTTATAAAGCAGCAGGAGGAGGATACAAATGAAAGGTGTTAAACATTATAAAAAAGATGGCTCTGAACATAAAGGTGGTACACACAAGATGCCTGACGGTTCTTTACATACTGGAAAGACTCACAGTAAAACCAGTGTAAAGTTATTTCATTTTAAAGACTTGTCTGCATCAGCAAAAAAGAAAGCTAAACCAAAAGGTAAAAAATAGTGGCCCTTAAAAAATCTCAAAAGTCTTTAAAGAATTGGGGAAAACAAAAATGGCAAACTAAATCTGGAAAGCCTAGTGCTAAAACCGGAGAGCGTTACCTTCCTAAAAAAGCCATAGCGTCTTTATCTTCTAAAGAATATGCAGCAACAACCAAGAAAAAAAGAAAAGACACAGCATCCGGTAAACAACACAGCAGTCAGCCCAAAAAAATAGCCAAAAAAACTAGAACTTATAGGGTATAATTATGTTAGATGATTATAAGCGTGGCGGCAAGGCCAAGAAAAAAGATTCTAGACTAGAGAGGGCAGGAGTTAGTGGCTATAACAAACCGAAGCGTACACCAAAGCACCCGAAGAAAAGCCATGTGGTTGTGGCGAAAGAAGGAGATAAAGTTAAAACCATTAGGTTTGGAGAACAAGGAGCCAGTACAGCAGGTAAACCTAAAGCTGGTGAGTCAGCCCGAATGAAAGCTAAACGTAAATCTTTTAAGGCTAGACACGGTAAGAATATAAAGAAAGGAAAAATGTCAGCAGCTTACTGGGCTGATAAGACTAAGTGGTAAACACCATAGCGTCTAATTCGTTTTCTAAATAATCGTGTAGCCCTTCCAACTTAGGTCGGGCTTCTTTTAGTATCTTTCTTATAAGCATTAACTCTCCGTCCTTGAAGAGTTTATGCAAATAGTTCTCAGGCACACCACTTAGTTCAGTAACTATAGTCCCTGTCTCATCAATTAAAATTTTAAAAGACAACAGGTTTCCTTCTTTACAACTCACACGCACCTCCCACACACGCAAGTTCTTGCGATCCTATTGTATTATCATCTTCTTCAAAGTTTTCTAAATCATTCCAATCAACATCTTTAGGCATTTCTTCTAACAACTCTTGGTATTTTTCTGCGCTTATGTCTTCATATGGGGCTTGCTTATATACGTGATCACTATAAGGAAGAAGAGACACGCCGCTACAAAGATCAAAGTTTTCCCATATCCATTGCGCTACTTGAAAGAACTCATTGTCAGTATAGTAAACAGTAATGCTGGGTTTATGCTCACACCAATAATTCTGATAAGTCTTCCACAGTTGTAGTTGCTCCATTGCTCCTACTTGTTTTACTGTAGTGCTTGTTTCAGGAGCGCGGGTCGGGAAACTAAATACTAAAGACTGTTCTGACATTACATCTTTCTCTACCGGGAAACCTTTTTCAGACATAAAGATTGCTAAGGGATCTTTTTTATCTGAACGAACTCTTCTAATGTAGTGGCTAGAAAAACGAGGATGAATACCAGATGCACTATCAACAAGCTGAGATACAGTACCACTCGGCTTAACACAAGTAATAGCAGCCGAGGTATTAACACCAAGTTTAACAGCCCATTCTTTATTAGTATCCACACTAACATTACGCATCTCCTCTAACCACTGTTCTAGCTGATCTGAATGCTTACCAAGCATAGGATGATCCATTATTCCTGTAAGGCTAACGCCAAGAAGTGCTTCTTCTTCCGTGTTCTTTTTCCAAATACTACGAAGGTATCTAAAATCTGTAAGTGTAGATTGTAATGTACCTATAATTGTTGCTACTCTTATCTTACCTTTAAGGTTAGCTAAAGTATCGTCGGGACGAACAACCACCTCACTAAGATTACAAAACTGATTACTTCGTAGTATAATTTCGGAGCAAGGATTAGTACCAAAGTCTTGTTCAGAGTCACGCCTACCATTCCTAGCAGCTATTTTCTGCGCCGCTATCCTACTAAAGATACCGCGCTCACCTGCCTTACTAGCATACATAGTCTGCATCTCACTAAGGAATGCTTCAAAGTCTGGCTTCTCAGTATAAGCTACAGAGTTGTTAGCTAGGCGGCGCTGCCCTTCCGACTCCCACCACTCACCTGACTTAGCTCTAGCCATGCGTTGATCTGATAGATTAGACAAACTAATAAGGGCTGAACGCCTCACGCCACCAACAACTACAATGTCTGCAACCTTACAGCAAACATCATGGCATTCAAGCGATGTTAGTTTTCGACCCGCTGATCGTTGAAATAAAGAACAGCAAAAATTAAACAAGTCTTCTAAAGGATCGGGGCCAGATGCTCGACCGCCAAATACTTTAAGCCTTGCACCCGCCGGGCGTATCTTACTGTAGTCAACATTAGGAAGCTTACCTGCATACAATAAACTAATTAGTTCCCGGAATGCACTAGCCCAACCAATCTTACTATCGGCAACTACAATAGTTGTTTCAGTAGCGTGGAATGTTTCTGCTACTGCGGGTAGTTTATTAATAAAGTTTCTTTCTACGCTAAACCCTACTCCTGTGCCGCACATTAGAACATACATTAACTCATCGAATGCGCGAGGATGATCTATATGCAGGTAAGAACAGTTAAACCCTGCAACATTATCTTTATCTAATGCTTGACCGGCTGTCATCATGCATCGCATAGAAGGCATAACGTCCATATCGTGTATAGCTTTATACAGCTTCTTCGACACATCATCATCTATCTGTCCACGTTGTACCCAAAAATCGACATATCTTTGTACTGTTTCAGACCATGTCTCGCGGCGTTTCTCCTCCGGCATCCATCTAGCATACCGACTCTTGTGTATAAATTCTTGATACTGATTCATGTTAAGCTCTCATATTTTGTAATTTGTTTTCGTTTAATGTACCTACGCTCCGAAGCAGTTTTAGTTTTATTAAACCTCTTCTTACGCAGAAACCTGTCCCGCCTTTCTTCTTTACGAGTTGTCTCGTTCATCTTCTTCTAAAAGCTCCACCATTTTATTAAGATACCAGATAGCTTTACGGGCATCTTGTACTGGTTTATCTTTATTAAACAGCCTTGATCCTGTGTATTTTAACACGTTTCCGTGGCAATAGTTAACTGCTCCTATTGGCCCCAACACATCAACAATGTAATCTATTGTTTCTATATCGCCATTGTTATAATGAGGAGGGTGATCTACTGCCTCTGTAATAGCATTAGAGGCTTTGTTCCAACCTGTACTGCCGGTGTCCCACCACTCAGTATCAGCCAAAGTAAAATGTATTTTATTATCAGTCATCAAACTCATCTCTTTTTTTAGGGTTAATCCAATCGTCAGGTATTGACTCGCGGCTATACCATCTAAAACCATTAGCGGTTGCCCACTCACCGTGACTTCTTTTAGTTCCATCCTTGCGTCTTTTAGCTTGAGGCATGGGGGAGCTAGGATTAGCAAACAAAAACACTAGCTCTTTATTTTTAGGCAGAGCTTTCTTAATCCAAATATACTTACTGAACTCTGCGTAATCCCAGAACCTTCCTTTAGCTTCAAGCAAAATTAACGTGCCGTCTATAGTCTTTACAAAATCAGGATGGTATTTATGCTCAACAATATAATCAACAGTATCAGGGTGAAACTTCCAACCTTCTAGTATAGTTGTGTGTAGCTCATACTCAAAGGTAGAGTCGTAACCTTTAGTTAAATCTTTCTCAACCGGGCGTTTAACTCTAGGCTTGCGGAATCCTTTTCTAATTTTTGTCAATGTATTGTTGCTCCTCTTTTTTCTATTTCTGCATCTAAATAAATATTAAGATCTTTTAAATATTGTACATCTACATCTACAAGTTCTCCGTCATTATATAAATAACTACCTATAGTAATTAAAAGAGTTTCAAGTTCCATATCTTCTATGGACTGCCATTTTTTAATAGCCATTGAACTAACCCCAAGTCTACGCTGTTAATTTTAAGATTAGGAAATGCACGTAACAGTTTCTTTATTTTATTACTCACCCACTTAGGATGGTACGCGCTTAAATACATTGTTCTTTCAGATATGTAATGCGTCTGTGTAGGCATATAGTTTAACACGTTAGAAAGATTTACTTTTGAAGCCTCTTCATCTGAAAGTAAACCCTTTAACCATGTAACTAAAACAGGCTTGACTTGTTTTCTTATTTGTTTAGCTTTTTTATTATTCATAATATCTCCGGTACATTAGGCTCTGATTCTACTTTAGTAAAATATACTACGCCATTAGCATACTTATAACTTTTAAGACCTTCTCCTTCATTAGAATCTTTAAAGCATTCGTGTTTGTATTTGCACCAAGTACATCCTTTAGCTAACTTCATGTTACCTTTCTTGCCGTCAGGAATAGGGGAATAACAAAACCCCGGCGGCTCTTCTTTATCTAAAGCTGTTAGTAAAGATTTTATTTTAAAACTAGCGTTAGGTTTTTCTAAATCTTCTGGTCTGCAAAGACACAACTCTCCAGACTCTTTGTTCATAACTAAGAACCCGCCGTTAAAAGTATTCTCTGCTTCTTCGTAAGCGGCAAGCTGTGCTAAGTAACCAAAGGGATCGTCTTCCGATAGGTTACCCTGACTAAATTTTCTAAAAGCAAAGTTAGATGCAGTCTTAACATCAACTACTTCCCCGTCTATCTTACAGTCCATGTGGCCTACAATGCCATTGAGGTTAACTTCTTTCTGTTCATCTGTTACTTTATGCTCTGTCATACGCACTAACATTAAAACTATTTCTTCTAGCAAGTGACCGTAAAGAAATTTAATTTGCGTAGAGCCGTTCACATATTTAGAATTAGTATCTCTTTTTTCATACCACAACTGTCTAGCGGGTTTACCTATGTTAGACATACGAACCGTGAAGTTTTTATCTCTCACTGTAGGATTAGCCCAAGACATAAGAGCATTTTTAATACCCGCTAAAGTTTTATCTATATCGCTTTCTAATATAGGGAGAGGCTTACCTTCAGATAACTTATCTAAATGTTCGTATATATCAGGTATTAAAGTATCTAAAGTTTTCATTTTCGATGCTCCACAAATCTAAGTTTTCTAGTGATTGAATTGTAGTGCAAGTATTGTACACCTAATTCTTTTTGTGCTTCTGTTCTTCCCGACAATCTAGAATCTTTATAAGACTTAACATCTATTAATTTGACTGTACCATCGTTATGTAACGCAATCATATCTATAGGGCCAGTACACCCGCAGTTTTTAAATACTTGATAGTCATTATCCCATAGCCACGTAATCGCATAATGTTCTGCAAGGTCACCTACTCTGCTAGTATCAGTGCGTTTCATACCAGTTATCTCCAATCTTATACTCACCATCTAAAGGACAGTTAAGTTTAAAAGTACAAGTAGTTTCTCGTAGAGCTTGAACACCCAAGCGGCCTACAGCATCTGCTTGATCTTCTCTAACTTCAAGCTGCCACTCATCGTGTACATTAGCAACAAACTTAGCGTTTATACCTTTAGCTTTTATTTTATCATTTAAATAAATCAAAGCTTGCTTCATTACAATAGCCCCGTTACCCTGAAGCAAAGTGTTTAAAGCGGCGTGTTCTGATCTAACAGTAAGCTTACGACCATCTAATGCTTTAATTGATCCGCTTGCAGCTTCTCTTGATACTCTATCTTTAAGAGTTTTAAATGATGGGAGACCACTAAAGAAGCGTTCTCTAAGTCGTTTACCTGCTTCTCTGCCTCCACCAACCACGCTCCCAAGCTTTGCATCTCCTGCTCCGTAGTTGAGGGCATATATGAAAGTTTTAGCCTGATCTCTTGATTCAAGTCTAGCAAGTTTTTGATTGGCTGTGTGAATGTCTCCGTTAAGTATTTCATTTGTGTATGCCTCGTCATTCATTTCGTGAGCTAACATTCTAAGTTCAAGTCCAGAAGCATCAATGCCTACTAACTTATATCCTTTAGGAACTGTCCAACAACTCCGACACTCTGGCCCATAAGGAGATTTAATGCTAGGTATTTGAGCCATGTTAGGATGAGAGTGAGTCATTCTAGATGTTACTGCACCATTAGGATTAACATAACCATGTACTCTATCTGTATTGTCATCTACTTCTTTAAGCCAACTTTTAATTTGAGCTAATCTTTTCTGAAGCATAAGATACTTAGCAATCATAGCAGCTTCAGGTATGTTTTTAACTCTATTTAAAGTGCCTTCGTCTACGATTGGTTGACCTGTGGGTGTGCGGTTTTTAGGCTTCCAACCAAACTCTACTAGGTACTCGCCTATTTGTTTACGTGAACCTAAATTAAAATCTATTACTGTAGTTCTAGTAACTTTACCATGCTCTCTTATAGTATCGTATTCTTTTTCTGTAAGACGGACACCGTTCCCTTCAGAATCAACGGCGGTCTTAGCTGTTGTTCCAGATTTAGTATATTTAGGAATCAATACATTTTTAATTATTTTAGGTTTAAAAGTTTCATGTACCTCTGACTGTACTTGTTCTATTTTTTCTTGTAATTCAGCTACAAGAAGCATACATTTCTTTTGATCAAGAAGAAAACCTGTACGTCTTTGTTGCTCTATAATTTTAGCTACTGAATGCTCAAGCTGAACAGAGTGTGCTGTAAAACCTCTGCTCTCAACTTTAAGTTTCTTATAAACTCTTTCATTTAATTCTACATCGTTGATGCAATACTTTAACATTTCAGGGGTGTACTTATCCCACGCTCCTTCTGAGCTACCGTAGTTTCCTTTCTTAAACCCAAGACGATATCCCCAACTTTCCAAACCATGACCACCCTCTCTAGTAGGATGGAATAGCCTAGACAATACTAAAGTATCGATAGCTTTAATGGATGAAAGACTTATCCCAGTTATAGATTCTATAGCTGGGATGTCATAGCCTAATATGTTATGACCTATTAGTTTAGAAGACTTTAAAAGAAAGTCGCATCCTTCTTTTATTTGAGTGTTGTCAAAAGAATATATCTTTTTAGTATCTACATCCATAGCTACGATGCAGAAAATTACAGTTGGTTCCAATCCGTTAGCTTCTATATCAAATAATATATTCATAGCTCTAACTCATCTATATCGTGGTGGTCAATTTCCTGAAGTCTTCCGGTAACATTACAATAAAGTAGCCGTGTAGCTACGCCAACATCGCCAGTGTATCTAGACTTTAGAACTCTAACCTTAGTTGTAGATGCTTCTAGTGCATCGTCGGACTGTTGATTGCGCTCTAAAGATATAACGCAATCGCTCAGTTGAGCAATACTTTGACTACCTCTAAGATGAGAAAGCCCTGTTTCTATTCCATTCTCATGGCCCCGATTACCTTCAACTCTTCTTAGATGCGAGACAAGTATCATTCCGCATCCTGTTTCTTCTACCATAGTTCTAAGACGATGCATTATACCATCAATTGCTTTACGCTCATCGCCCTCTAACATAGAAAGAACTAGCATATGCAAGTGATCAACAACTATCCACTTACAATCTAAGCCTATGATCATGTAACGAAGCTTAGAAAATATCTCATCTACATTAGTAACGCCGTGGTGGGCATGAAGACAAACTCTTTTCTCATTCTCACCCATAAAAACTTTCTTAAAGAAACCGTCTAGTTCTTCTCCAGTATACTTTTCTTTTACTCTAGCCAAGTGAAGAGGAGCGTTAGCTTCAATAGATGATATACCTTCCGCAGTCCTGCCCCAGTTTTCCTCAAGGGCTAGTATCCCCACATTATCTTTGGTGTTATTAATAAGCCAGTGTTCTAGTTCTCTTGTTACACTAGACTTACCTAGCCCAGTACCACCAGTAAGTGTAACTAACTCACCGGATCTAAGTCCTTCTAGTTTGTAGTTAAGACCTTTCCAAGGATAAGGAATAGATGCGCGGGGTTCTTGCCGCAGTTTTTGATAGGCTTCAAACTGATCTGAAAGAATTAAAACGCCTGAAGGTGTATAAGTTTTAGCGTCCCAAAAACAAGTGACATAAGTAGATTGTCTGCCCTGACGTAACATATCATTAGCATCTTTAAATTCTTCGGGCATCCTAAGTATTCTTGCTTTACCGGGAGTAAGAAGTTTAGCTACTTTACTTGCCGCTTCCTGTCCGGGCTTATCGTTATCAAAATTAATAACAACATAATCAAAAGATTCTAAAAATTCTAAGCTATGCTTAACATCCTTAACAGCATTGCTTGCGCTCTTAACAGAAACAGAGGGCCACTTGCTACCTTGCATTTCATATGCTGCCATAGCATCGCACTCACCTTCGGTAACAGTAATATACTTACCACCACCTTTGAATAAATGCTGTCCGAATAGTCCTGTTTCTTTTGGATCGCCTTGCCACTTAAACATTTTAGAAGGGCTGCGAACTTTAGTAGCTGCTAACTCATGCCCATTAAAGTAAGGGTAGTAGTGCTTACTAACTGTACCAGTTGAATCGGTACTGGATTTAACTCCGTAGTGCTTGGCTGTATTCAGACTTATTTTCCTGTCTGTTAAAGCATTGAATTTAATTAGCTCTGGACTTGCAAACTCTAAATCATTTTCCATTTTAATATTCCTTCGATACGTTGATAGTTCCTTTACTGTATCTTGTTGTACTTCCGATGTACTATAGTTAGGAAAAAATTTACCACAGCTAAAACATTTTGCGCTACCATTATCATTGACTGCTACTGGATCGCTCCCACCACAGTCGTGACATGGCTGTTTGAACTTTACAAATCCCATAATTATTCCTCATTGGTTGGGGACTCAATAATTGCATCATCTATAAGATGCTTGTCTAACTCTGATATTAAATGTAATGCAGCAGACCGCGCTAGAGTTTCCTCTAACGTGGCCTGATCCAATTTGGATTTAGCTACAACTAATACTCCAAAGATAGACTGCGCTTCAGGGGATAGCAGAGCTACCTCGTAAATAACATCGTCTTTAGTGTAAGTTTTAGCGGTCATTTCTACAACTCATCCTCTATGTTTGGTTCGGATTCAAACTCAGCACCGTCAGCTACAGCGCCCTCAACTAAATTAATAACCTGCAAGGCTTGAAAGTCTAAGCCCTTAAAGTCTCCATACTTGTTACTAGTTTCCCACTCTTTATACTGAACTCTAACATGAGAACCATTACCAACTTTACAATCGAGTGGATTTTTAAACTTATCTACTAAGCGAGGAGCATCGCGCTCCCCACCATTAGGTGCAGAAACCTTACGTTTAATGACAAGTGTTTGCTGACCTTCAGGTAGCTGCTTAACAGTAAAGCCCCGTGACTTAAAGTCAGCGGCGGTTACTTCATCTACTTCTAAATTAATACTATACACCGGATCATACTTAGTGTTGGGTGTAGTAACGTGAGCGTAGTAAGCTGTGCCTTCTATAACTGCCATAACATTTTCCTCTTGGGTTTATATCAAATGAACTGCGGAGTTTACCACAGAGTTTCTTACATTGTCAAGACTTTTTATAGCCTATTTCCAATACTATCGGGGTCGTGGTTATCAGATTCTTTAACAAAGATACCGTCTACCATCTGACCTTTCCTATCTTTAATGTCATCGTAAGCGTGGTCTAAGCATTGCTTTAATGTGTATCCGTTACGGACTGCAATGTTAATTAGAATAACCATGATGTCACCTATATCATCTACTGGATCTTTACCTTTACAAATATTATCTGATAGTTCTCCTAACTCTTGTATTAGTTTAAGGACTTGGTTCTTATCATCAGAGCCTTTAATTAAATTCCTGTCCTTATGCCAACTAGCTATATCATATATAGTATTTTCTATGCCATCTTCATTTAAACAGATGTCTCTAGAATGTGCTTTCATTATAATACCTCCCAACCTACAAGTATATTAGCTGTAATAAAACAACAGGTTCCTAAGTTAAGGATAGCAAATATAGTCCTGATGATAGCAACTACATCTGCTTCCCGGTTATTGTCTGAAGCACGTTCTCCTAAACTTTTAGCCCATAGTCTCCATGCTTTCTTTAAACATTGTATCATGGTTGTCCTGTACTTACTTCTTTTTGCATATCTAAAAGAGTTTCGTACTCTGTTTTTTCTACAATAAATTTTATTACGTCAGCTTCTTTAACATTAAAGTCTCTGCAAAGTGTAGAGAGTGGTAAGCCGTTGTATTTTAAAAGTTTATTGACAACTCTGGCTACTGCCATTGCTTCAGTCGATGGATTACCTGACATAGAATTTGCAAACATATTAATCTCCTTACATTAACGATAGTAAAACGGCTATCATTGTATAACAAATAAGGACAATAATAATAAACCTTATTACTCTTACCCCAGAATGAGGGGCAGTACCTTCATCTTCAATCCCGTATTTTATTATCAGATGATCCAACCGACGACACATAGTATGCCAAAGACGTTTGCCTACGTTTAGCAAGTCTTTCATCTTCTCTAGTACGGTGTTCATATTCAGTTCCTTCAGTTAGTTTCTTGTTAAAAATTTTATCAAAGTTATCCATAAACTTTTTGTGGTTCGCCTTCCTTGGCGTAGAACCTTTACCCATGATTACAATATTCTCCATGTAAGTTTTCTCGCAATGATCTAGTGTGCAGTACACATTCAGATAAAGTTTTATAAGTTTTAGTTACATATCTTTTCTTGTTAACTTTAACCTCACCCCGATAACGACCAGTGTTTTTAACAAGACTAACTCCTTTAAATTGTGTAGTATTATTAGCTCTACATTTAGAATTTTGTTGGTTCTGGTTTCTAGTACACGATCTAAGATTTTCAATTTTATTATTCAATTTGTTTCCGTCAATATGATCTAACATTTCAGGAAGAAATCCGTTACACATTAAAAATATTAAACGATGTTCTTTCAAACGGTATGGGAAAAAAGTTATCACACGATAACCGTGAAGTTTATCTGTATAACCTTTAACTATTTCTCCTTTTTTATTACAATTAACTCTACCGAAATTAGTAGTTACTTTAGATATCAATCTACCTAGTTCTGCATTGTATTCAAATCTACTGTGAAGCATTTTAAGTATGCTAGGAGTTACTTTTTTAAGTGTCTTTAAATTTGTAGTTTTCATTTAATCAGCCTCGTAAATTATTCCAAAAGTTAATATTAAAAATGGCGCTAACAATACTATCCCGTCAAAGCAAGCCGCTTTAGTACCTTCAAATTCGGTACTTGTAATCCATATCGGACGGGAGTCACAAGCTTCGATATCAAAACCGAAGCCATTTCTTAAATTTAAAGTTAACGCTCTACCCCAAAAAAATGTAGTCATCTAAGCTGCCTTTGCAAAATCAGATATAACCTGCCTAACAATCTGATGCCTATCAAACTGTAACGCCGCCAACTTATCTTCTTTACCTGATACTCTATGCGTTGACCAATCAGTTAGAGTATTGTATGCGGCCCACATTGTACTACCTAAACGCTTACGATAAACACCAATATACTTTTGCCACATATATTCTAAGTTAGAGTTACGGCGAGGCAGATGATCTATAATGGTAACAGGATCATTCTTCATACCTTCCTCTATAAGTTTCTCAGCAGAGGTACAAGCACTTGCCTCTACAAACAATTTAAATACTTCCATGTCAAATACCTTAGTGTCTTGCCACTCTAACCAAAGCTCACGCTCTTTACTAAATACATTAAGAGAATTCATAATAATATTAGAACCTTTATCAATGTCTAAAGCTTGAGTGTGTCTAGCTCTATACACTGCAACCTCTCCAGTTATAAAGACTTGAAGGTTAGTACAAGCAAACTGAGTAGCCGCCGCACTAATCATAAAGGGCCACGTACCATCGAAGCTAGTAGTAGCTAATAGACTTAGGGTTGCACGATCACCGTCGCCAGTATGGTAAGTCATGGCAGGTAAATCATATTTAACAAAACATCTAGCACCATTATGGCTTGTACGGATATGTTCGTTTAAACCATTAAGATCAAAGTCAGAACGCTCAAGTAAATTTCTAGTGCTGTCAATCATATCTTTATAACCAACAGTCTTGTACTTAGGACTATGCACACCTAACTGAACTCCACTATCAGTTCTATATACAGCAGCTTTATCACTTTGAATATCAACACCCATATCTGTAGTATAAAACATAGGTGCTACACCGACATCAAAATTTGCACTACCATAACCTTCACTCCTTAGTATATCTACATCACTTTTATTGCTAAACAAATTAGTTACAGTATTCATTTTATATCCTCTTTAAATTGTATAGTTATTGTATCATTAATTTAGTTTAGTTCCTACTGTTTTTGGTAATTCTTTTACGTTCCTAGATTTAGTAGGGAATCTACGCAAAGCATCATCACATATTAAATATATGTGTTGCCACTTCCAACCAGTTTTAACGCGCCATCCTCCGTACCAACCTCCCTTCCATACAACTACGGGATCATACCCTCTTGCTATAACCTTTGGAGTTGTAGGATTATCTATTGCGTACTTACTTTTTATTGACATTTTCTTTTACCTCTTTCTTAAAGAAATTAAATTTCTTTCTAATCCAACAGGTTGCACAATATAAGCCAGACTTTTCTTTAACTATAGCGATTACTCCACAGCTACATTTACTATCCACATTAACTTACTCCTTTAAACAATTGATTTTAATAACCATTTTTGTGAGAAGGCTTGCTGTTTAGTTTTAATATTCATTAACTGAGTACAACTTAATTCTTTTCTAACATAAGTCATGGTGTCATCTACCTCCCATTTTCTACGAACACGCTGTGCAAAAGTAGAAGGTTTAAGACCTAAAATTTCTGCATACTGTTGCACTGTATAAAAATTATCTTCTACTAAAACAGAATGTTTTGTACCTACAAATCTTAACTCTCTATTAAACGATCTCATGTTCATGTGTGTTGCTCCATCATTAAAGTTACATAGGCTAGAGCTTCATCATCAGTCATGCCTAGTTTAATAGCCTCTGTATACCAATATTTTAAACATTGCTTTTGATAGTTACTCATCTCCATTTTCCTCACTCCTCGTTTTTTACATTCCAAGCCATGATTCCGTAAAATTTGTTAATGTTTATCATGGCTAGTCTCCACTATTCGATCTTGCGCTATGTGAAAATACTCGCTATCAATTTCTATGCCTACAAAACTTCTTCTTGCTTTGATGCTTTCAACGCCCGTTGTGCCAACTCCCATAAAGGGGTCAAGGACTAAATCATTTTTTTGAGTAAAGTTTTCAAGTAAAAAACGACAAGCGTGTGGATGCATGACCGCTCTATGAATTTTTGTATAGGGATTGTTTGAAAATACTGGCGTTTCAAAATGATTTAAAGTGTATGTCTTGTTGGCAGTTAAGGACTTATTGTTTTTGGAAAGCACCAAAATATATTCGTAAGCGTTTATTAGATGTGGGTTAGGCATGGGGTTTGATTTTTTCCAAATTAAAACCTCAATTATTTGATCCGAAAACATACCTATTATCTTATGCACATCTTGCTTGTTGTAACTATTTTTTTGTATGTTGTAAAAGACATTACCTTTACAGACTCGCAAGCAATCCTTAATTGAACGCTCTAAGAACCCCGCGTAATCTGACACAACGTCTGAGTGATTGTTGTATTTGTCGTTCCGTTTACGATTATAAGGCGGTGAGGTGATAACAACATCAATTGAATTTTGATCAATCTCTTGCATAAAATTGAAGCAATCGCCCAACATCAAATTAAAATTGCATAGACTTATTGTTTTTTTATCAATGGTCATATTAAATACTCCATTGTTGTTGGATGGCTTGGGCTATACCTTCAAAGGTTTTACTTCTTATCTTCCATCTATCTTTAGACGGAGGTAAGTAATGCAATCTCATTTGTTGATTGCGAGGCAGTATGTCATAAACCTTTTTAACATTATTAGTTTCTTTTAACTTGGGTAATCCATGTAGCCATAGCCCAGTTTTCTTAGACTCAGGATGCCCAAACATCCAAGGCTGTACATACTGTGTAGGTTTAAAGGGCAACACACCAACAGGATTTTCCATACAAACTTTATCGCAACAAGCCTTTGCTAACTCCCATAGTTTGGTAGTCCATTCAATAGCTTCTATTCGCTGATAATATTTATCTTTACCCTTACCATACCAAGCATTACCGCTAACAGCTAATGCTGTGCAAGGTGGATGTAATATTATTAAATCCCAGTACATGAAATTTTTAATTGCTTTGTTAACATCGCATTGTAAATGATATTTTATTTCGCCGTCATCAGCAGGTAATAAATCACACGACCAAGCATCATGTCCTGCATCTCTAAACTCTTTGCGGATAGTACCGCTACTCTCACAACCAATTAATACTTTCATATTAAACTCCAATCTCTATTATATATATACCCCCAGACTCTTCAGACTTAAATGATATATCTTCTAAGACTAAAAACGCAATCATCTGAAAGAATTGTATTTGATTTTCTGTCCTGAATAATTTTTTATTCATCATAAAAACTCTCTATACCGTGGTGTGAAATACATTGAACTACTTGATAGGCTTCAGCATATGTTTCAAATAATACATCGCTTATATCTGAAGGATTCTCAGAGTGGTGTAGAATTTGAAACCCACTATAAGTATTTAATATCTGAAAAGAATCTTCAGGTAAGTCAGGTTCTTTATCCCAAACATCTGTAACTCTACATAACATAATTATTCTCCAGTTAAATAAGTATAGTGAACTTCACTAACATGATTACCATCTTGCCACTTAGATGATTTAGTGGCTAATAAATTACACCAACTATTCCATAGGTTTTCTGTACCGTAATCATGGCATACTTTTATATAATTTAATACTTTTTTATTGTTAGTTTCTATTGCTTTAATACCTTTAGGTTTATTATTAAAGGATAATGTTTTAAGTTCTATTCCATACAATCTAATATTATGTATATCCATACAACCAACTAGCCCTGATGTTAATTGACAAGCAAACCCTGCTTTAGGAATACCCAATCCGTGAACTCTTAAAAATATTTTTATAAGTGAATATGCTTTATCATCTTCAGATTTGTTAGAGTTTATTACCGCCATCATCTGAGCATACATCTTATGTTTGTGGGCTTGAAGATAAATATATGTTTTAATTTTGTTACCCCATAAATATTTACTATCTAAACCGTTAGCTCTCACATCATTTATCTGATCGCCCACGCCTAACCAATTCTGTTGGATGCTTAATACTACCATTAACACAACGTCTGCTAGATTGTTGGCCGATCTTTGAGCATACTGCTGACAATTAATTGCATGAGTTTTATACATTATGTTTCACCTTAACATTTTTACGTGAGTAAACTTTCTTAGACTTAACAATTTGCTGGCGATACAATGGGTTAGACAATTCGCTTGCTACTGGATTCCTACGCTTTAAAGTATTTTTCTTTTTCATCGTCGCCTCCCTTGGACACATCATCTCTTTCTTAGAACGATTACTTCGTAATCTTTCGTTCTAAGAAAGATATGATGTGTTACTCACCACTAGCCCATTTAAATTCTAGAGCCGCATTCTTTATGTATATACCGTGGGCTGCTAAAATATCTAGCTTATCTTCGGATAATGTTTTTGAACCAAGTAAGATACATAACATTTTAGAATCTGTACAAGCAGGATAATAATTATCTCTACCAAATTTATTTTCTTTTCGGACGGTAATGTATTTCATATTTTATTTTCCTTATCATAAAAGTAAACACGTAAATGAGTAGACTTATTTAATGGAGCGCCATAAGTATAACGCCTCCAATCCTCACCCTTAATTAATCCTTGGCCTCTAACTCTCATGGTATAACGATCACTATTTAAAAACTTTTTTAATATTTTAATTAACAATCTACCTTTAAAGTTATTTGGTATTTTACTGAATACATATTTTGGAGCGTACATATTATTATCCTAATCGCTATTTAGTTTATCCCAATCTTCAGGGGTCATGCCTGTCATAATATATTCTCTATCATCAGCAGATAAATCAGGCATAGCATCTTGTATTAACACCCCAGACTTCCAAGCATCGTATTGATCTTGGGTTATTTCTATCTCCATACAAATAGTTTCATTAGTAATAGGTGAAGTTCTAGTAATATCAATCATCATCTCTCTCCGTAATTTTAATGTCAAATGCTTTACCATCTTTGTGAAACAAAGTAATTTCTGTAGTGTCTGTTTGTTTTGAAAAATATTCTTTTATAATATCTGCAACATCAGAAGAGTTAACGTCCTCATAATCTTCAGCTATAAGCCTCGCTAGTTTATAATGATGGTGGGATAATTCATTAGTAACTACTTTTAAGGTAGTCCAATCTTCACTTCTTTCAATATTTAAATCTGTAACTTTATGTATATTAATCATTGTATTACTCCAAGTTAAATTAAATATTATTTTCTATCCACTTCATATTAAAAACAGAAGGATAAAATTCTCTATTCCAATTGGGATTGCCAACAGAGCTAACCCAAACTCTACCAGTGCTAGAAGGTTTATGTGGTGGAATTCCTCCTTCAAGTATCCACTCTTCCTCTCTAAAAGTTTTAATTAAATCTTTTATATTTACATCATCTTTAGTTTCTTTATTAACTAAAGTCCAACCTTGTTTTAATATAGCCATAACATTACTCCTTAATTAATTAATATAAAGATACAGCAGGTTTAAGCCGTCAAGTTATTGATCAAATAACCTCACCAAATTTATTGGAGCGCCAATGATTACGCGCTGTACTTAAACTTTTCGAGTATGGTTAACTCTATCTGTATCTTCATATTAATTAATTTAATAAAGCCTACTCAATGAATAGGCTTGATAAATTTACTGATCAATACTAGCAGTGCCTAAAAATTCTAACACCTCTTCTATGGGAGGAAGATCCCAGTTCCATTCGTTTTCAGCATCGTCCATAGAAATTTCAAATTCATCAAAAGCAATTAAAATATTTAATGGGTTCATTATGAAATACCTCCAACAGTATTTAAAAGATTCAAAAAGAAATGACCAAATATTATTACTAAATAATAACCTAGTAAACTTAATGCTAAACCTAACAAACTTACTAAAGTAATATTCAAAAAGAATTCAATATATTTCATGTGACACCTCATTAATAATTTTAGGGGTGATGCCATCCTTGGCGATATATTTTATCGGGCAGTCAGGATATCGACTATCTGATCAAGCTTGCCATCCATCGCCTCGACCCTCACCTCCAAAGCGTCAATCCTTGCGACATTGGCATTGATTTTATTCTTGCTACCTTTGGGCCGTCCAACTGGTCGAGTCCGCTCTACATATTCGGCAATCTCATCGTTGATGAGTAGAGTCTGCATCGGCAAGGAAGTGTTTTCTACAATCTCGGCAATCTCAGCATCTCTAACAGCGGGGGAAGCTTTGATCGGGGTTACAACCGCCTTAGATTTTTTAGCGGCGGGAGACCGTAAAAGCTGTAGAAATTCAAAGGGGACAACTTGATAGCCTCGAAAGTCGTTGACTTCGCCGTGAGTCATATGGCTGTCATGGTCGCCATAAAACTTATTCAGGATGGCGTTGAAGCATTTGGTCAGCCCAAACCGCTCTGAAGGTTTAGCGGCGTGAAGGTTAGCGAAGTGAGCGGCGACCCCATAAACCTGTTTGGCTGAGGCAATTCGGTTGGCATCGATGGCAGCAAAATTAGCGGTGGAACTTGACATGGCATTCTCCAGTAGGTTAGTATTTATGATCTAAAAAAAGTTCAAAGAACTTTCTTTTTTTAGATCAGAAATACTAACCTTTCTTCTTTTCTATAGTCGTTTTAAAGACTATAGAAAAGAAGGCCGGATTTTGCCTCGCGTAGCGCGGATGATGCGAGGCAAATTTGCTGATTTTTTTGAAGCTGAAGAAATAGTTTTAATCTAGATTAATAATTTTCTAAGTTCTTGAAACTGTTGAATTGTTTAGTTTAATCTCTGATTAACTTTACAAACTAAACAGTTTTTCAATCTGGAAACGAGAATTAAAAACTCTAAAGGCTCTAAAGACTTTAAAAGTCTTAGCGGCTAGGCGTTGGGCGTTATGTCTAAGCGCAGATCTGCGGGGTTGCGTAGCTGTGTAGGGGTAGGCAGGTGACCGCCCCCCCTCCCCCCCATATATACTAAATGTTATACATTTTTGAAAGAAATAGAGTGTACACCAGACTAAGCCGGGGCTACAAAGACTATAAAGGGGGAGGGAAAATAACAAGAAAGGAAGGTGGTATATCTATACATATAACCCGGTGGGGCTAATATTCATTATACACTTGAAATTAGATTTTGTCAAGACCTTTGTTATAACAATAAGTAATAAAAGACTTGACAAAACTGTAAATCAGGTGTATAATAACTATATGACTAATAAAAACTTAACAACAAAACAACAATCCTTTTTAGATCATTTAGTATCTTGCAAGGGGGATATACACGCCGCAGGTGAATTAGCTGGTTACTCCCCTTCAAGTGTTTATGGTGCGGTAAAAACTTTAAAGACTGAAATACTAGATATGGCAGAAAGCATATTAGCACAATCAGCACCTAAAGCAGCTTTAAAACTTGTAGACATTATGGAAAGTAATACACCTATTCCCCAAGCCAACATAAGAATACAGGCCGCCCAAACTATTTTAGATCGGGTTGGATTAGGCAAAACAGAGCGGCTTGATGTTAATGTTAGTGCTGGTGGTGGTTTGTTTATACTTCCCGCTAAACAGGAAACTGTTATTGAAGGTGTGTATGCGGAGAACCAGTAGCACTATTCCTTTTGGTTATCGTTTAGATTCTGAAAACGAGCAATATGTTGTAGAAATACCAGAACAACTAGAAGCTCTAAATAAAATAATACCTTTAATAAAAGAAAGAACTTTAAGTCTTCGAGAAGGCAGTATGTGGATAGAACACGAAACAGGAAGATCTTTATCACACATGGGACTTAAAAAGATTGCGGATCGTCATGCAAGCTGATTGGGAACTTAATCCCGACAACTACCAAAAAGATGACAACGGGGATTTTAAACTAAAGGTTGACGGTACTCCCCGCAAAAAAGTAGGTAGAGCTAAAGGATCTAAGGGTCGAGGTTATAACCACCACTCAGAAACAAAAGCTAGAATAGCAGCACGTAAACAAGTCAACGAAAAAACAAAAAGATTAAAGACAGCACAAGCTAAAGTAGAAAAATATAAAAAGAATATAAACACAACTAAAAAAACTTTAGATAAGCTAGAGAATAAAGGACAAGCCAAGGAAGGACTTGTTCTTACTGATGAGCTTTTAAAAGAATTACCGCCCTTGTTAGCTCAAGAAGCACAAGAAGATGTTATCTTCAAAGCCAACGATGGCCCACAAGAAGACTTCCTTGCAGCAGCCGAAACAGACGTTTTATACGGTGGTTCAGCAGGGGGCGGTAAGTCTTATGCAATGCTTGTAGACCCGCTTAGATACGCTCACAGGGCGGCTCACAGGGGTTTAATACTACGTCGCTCTATGCCCGAACTACGAGAGCTTATAGATAAAAGCAGAGAGTTATATCCAAAGGCTTTTCCCGGTTGTAAATACAGGGAAGTAGAAAAACTTTGGAACTTTCCAAGCGGTGCAAAGATAGAGTTTGGGTTTCTTGAAAGAGATGCAGATGTTTACCGATATCAAGGACAAGCATATAGTTGGATAGGGTTTGACGAGATTACTCACTTACCCACTGAGTTTAGTTGGAACTACTTAGCATCACGATTAAGAACAACCGACTCAGAGATTGTACCTTATATGCGTTGTACTGCTAACCCCGGAGGTGTTGGGGCTAACTGGGTAAAAAAGAGATACATCAATCCTTCTGAGCCTAATGATTCTTTTGTAGGTAAAGATGGATTAAGTAGAAAGTTTATACCCGCACGATTACAGGACAACCCGTACTTAGCCAAAGATGGTAGGTACGAACAGATGTTAAAGGCGTTACCACCTACACAGCGCAAACAACTGTTAGAAGGAAATTGGGATGTTGCAGAAGGCGCAGCATTTACTGAATTTACATTTGAAGAACACGTAATTACTCCTTTTGAAATACCGATAAACTGGGAACGCTTAAAAGGAATTGATTATGGTTACGCTTCCGAAAGTGCTTGTGTTTGGGGAGCAGTTGATAGGAACGATGGAACTTTAATAATTTACAGGGAGTTGTATCGAAAGAATCTACTAGGGACAGAGTTAGCAATGATGCTGACTGAAATGGAACTAGAAGATCCCTTTTCTGTAGCGGGAGTATTAGACACCGCGTGTTGGAACAGAACAGGGACAACCGGCCCCACAGTAGGGGAAACTCTTTTAAGAGCAGGACACAAACTAAGAAGAGCGGATAAAAATAGAATACAAGGAAAAATACAAATCCACGAATACTTAAAGTTACAGCAAAGCGGTAGGCCAAAAATACAAATCTTTAATACCTGTCCCAACCTGATACGCGAACTACAAAGTATTCCTCTGGATAAAAGTAATCCTGAAGACGTTAACACTCACGCAGATGATCATGCTTATGATGCTCTGCGATATTTAATAATGTCAAGACCACGCATTAACGACCCACTTAGTCGTATGCGAGACATTCAAAGAGAACAAATCTACGCCCCGGCTGATAGCAGTTTTGGCTATTAGTAAAATAATTTTATAACTTAATCGAGGAAATACTCATGGCAAACCCAGTATATAATGTACGAGACACAGGACGTAATTCTGCAAAAACAGTTGATGTACGAGAGATTGCAGAAAATATTCTTACTTCTATGACTTCAGTAACTACAGGAACTATCGCAGTAACTGACGATACTAATACAGACGTATCTTTCACACAACCCGCCGATACTATTATCAGGAATCTTATTGCTATTCCTGCCGGTAATATTGTTACTGGTGGATCATCAGGTAACGATGTAGATTTTAGTTTAGGTACAGCCGCTGGTGGCGGTCAAATTATTGCAACTGAAGCTATATTAGATGATGGCGGTTCCGCAGTAACTTGGACAGCTAATGCTCCGCTTTACATTATTCAAAACTCTCACGGTCATGGAGCTAATGCTTTTGTAGGAACAAGTGTAACTGCTGGTGTTGTTGGTGGCCCTGCTACTTCAGAAGCTATTGTAATTGCTTCTACTTTGTACACCGCTGCTGCGCGTACTCTACACGCTCGTCTTACTCCAATTGGTGCTGACCTAGCTACAGCCGCAACAACTGTAACTTATCTTGTTGAGTTCTTGCACTTAGGATCTACTCCTGATCAATAGGAAGTTTTAAATGGCAGATGAAAACAGTTTTTTAGATAACGCCGACACCCTCTACTTTAAACCAGTAGAGGATGAAAGCGGGATGAGCCTTGAATTAGAAGACAATTTAAAATCTACACTTGTCGGACTAATAGAGGATCGTTTTGCTGGTGCGGAAACCGCTAGAGAAAGCGACGAAAGACGTTGGATGCAAGCGTATCACAACTTTCGTGGACTCTATCCTAAAAATGTTAAATTCAGGGAATCAGAAAAATCTAAAGTTTTTGTCAAAGTTACTAAAACAAAAGTTCTTGCCGCCTTTGGACAATTAGTAGACGTTATATTTGGAACAGGGAAGTTCCCTATTGGTGTAAGAGAAACTAAAATACCAGAAGGTGTGTCAACATATTCACACATTGACGTTACTCCCGGTCTTGAAACAAGTCAAGCTCCTATGGAAATGCAGAATCAAGAAAAGGAAAAAGTTAATCTTTTTGATGTTGGTTATGCTGGTGACGGTAAAGTATTAAAACCCGGAGCTACTTTTTCAGGAGAAGGTCTTTTTGAAGAAGAAGTTAAAAACTCAGATTTAAATATAGTAGACGGCCCGTCACCTAATCCTCAAACATTAGAAGTCTCTCCTGCTAAAGAAGCAGCTAGGCAAATGCAAAAGCTTATTCACGATCAAGTAGAAGAGTCTAACGGCTCTAGTGAATTAAGAAATGCCCTTTTTGAGTCGGCTTTGTTTGGAACAGGAATTATTAAAGGGCCGTTTAACTTTAATAAAACTTTAGGACGTTGGATTAGCGACGAAGAAACAAATGAAAGAACTTATTCTCCTTTGAGTGTTAGGGTTCCTCGCATTGAGTTTGTAAGTATTTGGGATTTCTTTCCTGATCCTAACGCAACAACTATTGAAGAGTGCGAATACACTTTTCATCGGCACAAATTAAACCGCTCTCAGTTAAGAGCATTAGCAAAACTACCTTATTTCGACAAAGATCAAATCCGTGAGTGCTTAGAAATGGGCGCTAATTACATAGAAAAAGATTACGAGAACGAATTAAAAGACGATCACCGCGACGAAGAATATGGCAACGGGCTATACGAAGTTTTAGAATATTGGGGCATTATGGATGCCGAATATGCTAAAGAAGTAGGTATGGAGCTTCCAGAAGAGGTAGATGATCTAGATGAAGTACAAATTAATGCGTGGATTAGTAACGGTAAGCTTCTTCGTTGTGTTGTTAACCCTTTCACCCCCTACCGACTGCCTTATAACGCCTTTCCCTACGAAAAAAACCCCTACAGCTTCTTCGGAATAGGCGTTGCAGAGAATATGGACGATTCTCAGCAGATTATGAACGGTCATGCACGTATGGCTATAGATAATTTAGCTCTAAGCGGCTCTGTAGTCTTTGATGTAGACGAATCTGCCCTAGTAGGCGGTCAATCTATGGACATATACCCCGGAAAAGTCTTTAGAAGGCAAGCAGGACAGCCCGGACAAAGTATTTACGGCATGAAGTTCCCTAATACTTCGCAAGAAAACATGATGATGTTCGATAAGTTCCGTCAATTAGCAGATGAACAGACAGGAATACCTAGTTACTCGCATGGTCAGACAGGTGTGCAGAGTATGACGCGAACAGCATCAGGTATGTCTATGTTACTGGGTGCAGCGTCCCTTAATATTAAAACAGTAGTTAAAAATTTAGATGATTATCTTTTAAAACCTCTGGGTCAAGCGTACTTCCAATGGAATATGCAGTTTTTTGAAGGTAAACTAGCTACTGAAGGCGATTTGGAAGTACACGCAATGGGTACTAATAGCTTAATGCAGAAAGAAGTACGAAGTCAGCGTCTTACTATGTTCCTTCAAACCGCACAGAATCCTGCAATTGCACCGTTTGTCAAGATATCTAAGATTATTAGTGAACTTGCTTATAGTCTTGACCTTGATCCTGATGAAATACTTAATGATCCAGAAGAAGCCGCTATTATGGCGCAAATTATAGGAGCGCAAAATGCTGGACAAGCAACTGGCGGCGAAGCTGTCCCCCCTGACGCAGGACAAAATCCTATGGGAGGCTCTGCTCCAACACCTGAACAACCTCAAGACCTTGGAGCTACAGGCACTGGTGGTGGCAACATCGGAACTGGAAGTGTTCCGCAAGCAGGGGAAAGTGAATTCTCTGGATAATCTTATGCAACTTAAAGATCAAGTAATTGAAGCTAAAAAAAGAATTGAGGATTAAAAATGTCGAAAAAAATCGATACCGGAAAAAAAATACTTAGTCTTTTAGATAAACTTACTGATAAAAAAGTAAAAGAATCTAAAAAGAATACTATAGATTCTGAAAGAGTTGCAGAAGCACTAGAAGAAAAACTTATGGATGATCCTTATTATTTAGAAGATATGGAGCCAGAAGAATACGAAGATTTAATGGATTCTCTTCCTCCTAAACTGCAAGCTAGATTTAAAGGCGATGATTTTGCAGACGATATGTACGAATCTCAATCTTTTAATGTTGAATCTTTAGATCCTGAAGAAGCTGCTGGATCTATGGAACTTTTCCAAGGTGGTAATGAGGTACGTTCATATATTCAAAATTTAAATGCTGGTCAACAACGTCAATTTGTAGATGCTTTAAGCACCGAAGATAGAGATTTTTATAAAACTATTTTAGAAGACGAAATAGACTTTGGGCCAAGAGAACCTAAAAACGTAGGAGGTTCTATGTTAATGCCTTCAAAACGTAAAGCGTATGGAAAAGGAGATCTTGTAAAAAAAATTATTAATAAAGTGTCAGGTAAAAAAAATAATAATGAGGATACTCCAGAAACAATTGATCCAGATTTTAGTATAGTAATAAAAAAAGCACCACCAAAAGTTCCAAAAAAATTAACTCCAAGACAACAAGAAGAAGCTGAATATAGAGCGTTTGAAAAAGAAAATAAACAATATTTAAAAGCTCAAGCATTAATAGATAAAGATGAAAAAAGAGGAATTTCTAGATGGAGTTTTGAAAAAGGCCCAGAAGTATTGCGGCGTTCTTATATGCCTAAAGGAAGTACAAAATTTAATTATGCTTTTAAAAAAGCATGGATGAATGAAGATAAATTTTTTAAGGTTGAAGGCGAAGTTTATAATGTAGATGAATTAATTGAAAAAAGTAAATATGAAAATAAAGCAGAGGGAGGTTCTATGTTAATGCCACCAGAACGTGAAAATTATAGAGTGGGTCGATTAGCTAAAAAAATAAAAAATGTAGGATCTGATATATTAGAAGAAGCTAACAAACACGTTAACGACTTAAGAAATGAAGCTACTCCAGACCAAAAGAAAATAGCTCCTGTAACAAAATCTCAAAGAGCTACAAGAGATACAGGAAGAAAAGCTGCGACTGCTACTGCTGTTGGTGCTACAGTTCTTCGTATAGGAGAGTTTGTATTTGATAATATAAATTCAGAAGATATTCCTAAAATTGTAGAAGCTGCTAAAGCAGATGGAATAAATGTAGAAGTTGTAGATGAAAGAATTAATCCTTCAGATTACCCAGTGTATGAAAAAGGATCAGACTCAGCTAAAGAATTTCGCAAACTACAAAAGAAGCAAAACAAGTAGGTGCTGCGTTTTTTGATTATGAAGGAAGGTCTTATAATACTATGGAAAAGAAAAATAAAGGTAGCATGACTAAATATGCAGAAGGGTCTTTAATGGTTCCACCAGAAATGGAAGAAATGCCAGAAGATACTTATGATAACATTCCTCCAGAAGAAATGGCAGAAGCTCAAGCTTCACAACTTCCAGACGATGAAATGGAAAATAAATATTTAGATTTTGTAATGTCTGAAGCCTTAGATATGGAAGAACAAGAATATTTAATGAGCGTACTAGAAACAGACGCTCGTTTAAACGGCATCTTTGATAAAGTTATGGATGTCGCAGGAGAATTCTCAGGTGAAGGGGAAGTAGACGGCCCCGGAACTGGAGTATCAGATTCGATACCCGCAAGGTTATCGGATGGTGAATTTGTTTTCACCAGAAAAGCTACCGATCAATTAGGTGCGGATCAGCTACAAACTATGATGGACGATGCTGAACGTGCTTATGATGGCGGTATGATGAAAAGTAAAATGCAAAAAGCATTTGGTGGGTTGACTAATGACCCTATGGATACTGAAAAAACTTATATGGACAGTATGCAGAATACGGAAGAAGAGATCAAGCGACAAATGATTAAAGCTAACCGTACTCCCAGTGTATATAGTAACTTAGGATAGAGCTACTTCTTCGGAACCCTCTATCACACAATTAATAGCCTAAAGGCCACCTTAAAGTATCAAGACCCTATAGTGTAAACGCGAACACTGTAGCCACCTTGAAAGACTTATAGCCCCAGCAGGAGAGCGACAATGACAACTGAAAATTTAGAAGAACCAACAGCAAATCCGTACAACTCTAAGAAAGAATGGCATACGCCTATTGAATCTAGTAAGGAGTCAGCGGATGGAATGTATTTTGAAAGACCTACTAAACAGGCTACCCGTCAAGAAACGGCCCCTGAAGAAGAGTCAACTCAAAAAAGAACAAATTATAAAAAACGATATGACGATCTAAAAAAACATTATGATGAAAAGATTTCAAATTTTAAACAACGTGAGCAAGAACTCCAAGCTTTAGCAAGAGCGCAAGAACCAGAATATGCTCCTCCTAAAAGCATAGAGGAATTGAAACAGTTTAGAACTGAACATCCTGATCTATATGAAACTTTAGAATCAGTTGCACATTTACAAAGTCAACAACAAGTGCAAGGATTACAAGCAAAACTTTCTGCTATTGAAGAAAGAGAGGCGCGAATATCACGTAGAGAAGCTGAAACAGCCCTACACGATAAGCACCCCGATTTTGAAGATATTAGAGGTGATGATAAGTTTCACAAATGGGCAGAAGATCAACCCGAAGCAATTCAGGATTGGATCTACAACAACCCAAATAATGTTGGATTAGCCATCAAAGCTATCGATCTTTATAAAATGGAAAATGGTATTTCTAAAACTAAGAAGTCACGACAGTCGCCTAAGTCCAATAATGCGGCAGATTTTGTATCTACTAAAACTAAAAATATAGATTCAGGAGAAGCTAAAATTTGGACACAAAGGGAAATTGCAGCTATGTCTGTGCAACAGTTTGATAAACATGAAGCAGAAATTGATCAAGCTATTGCAGAAGGCAGGGTGCGATAAACAACTTAATGTCTTTTTTAGGAGTAACACAACATGGCTTATAACCAATCAGACCAACTATTTGAGCAAAGCACAGATACCAACGGTAACTTTGGTAACTCTGTCTCGGGTCAAAACAACTCGTTTTTCATGCCTTCGGTATTTTCCAAGAAGGTTCTTAACTTTTTCCGCAAGGCTTCTGTAGCCGAAGCGATCACTAATACCGACTATGCCGGTGAAATCTCTGCCTACGGTGATTCTGTAAAGATCATCAAAGAGCCAGTAATCACAGTATATCAGTATGAGCGTGGCGCTGACGTTACTCAAACTAAGCTAACTGACCAAGAAACTACTCTTGTAGTTGACACGGCTAACGCATTCAAGTTCATTGTTGATGATATTGAAACTGCTATGTCGCACGTTAACTTTAAAGAAGTAGCATCTTCTTCAGCAGCTTATTCTTTGCGCGATGCTTATGATGAAGGAATTATTGCTACACTTTTTGCAGGTGTTTCAGCATCTTCACCTAACCATATTCTTGGTTCGGATAATGCTACTGATTTGGCTGCTGGTACTTTTGACGGTACTGGTAATCTAGACATCGGCTTTGGTAGCAGTGAGCATGATCCTATTGATGTTCTTTCTCACATGGCTCGTCTTCTTGATGAGCAGAATGTGCCTGAAGAAGGTCGATGGTTCTTGGCAGATCCAGCATTCTACGAAGTTCTCGTCCAGAGTTCTTCTAAGTTGCTTTCTGTTGACTACAATGCAGGTCAAGGTTCAATCCGTAACGGTCTAGTATCTACTGGTAAGTTGCGTGGCTTTGATATGTATAAGACCAACAACATTGCTGCGGCTACTAATGCTGCCGGTAAAGTTATTGCTGGTCATATGTCAGCGGCTGCTACGGCTCAAGCCATCACTAGCACTGAGGTCATCCGTGATCCAGATAGCTTTGGTGACATTGTACGAGGACTCCATGTTTATGGGTCTAAAGTATTGCGTCCTGAAGCACTTGTTTCTGCCTTCTATGGCATCGACTAGTAGTTAGAGAGAAAGGGGGATGAAATACTCCCCCGATCTTTAAAGGAGAAACCATGCCTCAATTAGGTAGTGACAAACAACCAGTAATGATTAATTCTAAAAAGCGCGGTAAAATTTTAGGAGATACAGGTAGCTGGTACAAGCCAGAAAATAAAAAGAAATACGAAGAAAATTACGACAGAATTTTTAATAAACAAAAAAAGGCGTAACTAATGGCTACAACGTATTTAGCTTTAACTAACGAATTACTTCGTGAGCTTAATGAAGTTACGCTTACTTCTACGACTTTTGCTAATGCAGTAGGCGTACAGCAACACGTTAAGGATTCTTTAAATCGTGCTTACTACGATATAGTAAATGAGGAACCGCAGTGGCCTTATCTTGCTGTAGCTGAAAGCGGAGAAACCGATCCTATGTACGGTAATGTTTATGTAGAAACTGTAGCAGGTACACGTTTCTATGAACTAAAACCAGCGAGTTCTAGTATAACCACAGACTATAGTGCTATAGATTGGGATAACTTTTATGCAACTACAGTTGGTGTAAGTGGAGAAACTGCACCTTATATTGCAAGAAATTTAAGGTTCACTACCACAGAAGAGTGGAAAGATTATTACCGCCTAAGAGAAAACTTAGATGATGCAGACGGCCAACAATACGGCGAACCTGCAAGAGTTATTAGAAGTCCAGATTCTCGTAAGTTTGGACTAAGCCCGATACCAGACAAAGTGTATCGTATTTGGTTTTATGCGTGGGCGTTGCCTACACCTTTAGATGCTCACGGCGACACAGTAGTGTTTCCCGAAATGTACACAACTGTTCTTTTGGCTAGATCTAGATATTATATTTGGCAGTTTAAAGATAATCCTCAAGCAGCAGCATTTGCCCTTGACGATTATAAAAAAGGAATACGCAGTATGCGTTCTAATCTTCTTGAGCCTACTCCTATGTACTTCACAGACGATAGAACGAGACTAGTCTAATGGCTATATCGCAACCGTTTGGTATTTCTTGTCGAGGTGGTTTAAATACTAATTTAAATCAACTAGAAATGCTTGCTCAACCCGGACTAGCAACAGAACTTCTTAACTATGAAGTTGATGCAGACGGTGGATACAGGCGAGTAAATGGTTATAACAATTTTGGAGATACTAAACCTAACAGCGGCAATCGCATATTAGGTTTATTTATATATGCAGACGGAGTAATTGTTTGTTCGGGTGATGGCATATTCTTCAGCATAGATGGCGAAGATACTTGGCTTCAAATAAACAGAGCAAGCGTAAGCGGATCAGGAGACAACTATAGCACATTTACAGGACGTAGTTTAGATGCTAGAACTGGTCAGCTTCAAAGCACTTTTTCTCTTTTTGAAGGTAATACAGAATACGGCGAAGTAATTATATGTGACGGAATAAATAAACCTTTTCTTTTTAAAATAACAGGAACAGGAGATTTAAATACTCGTACTTTTTTTGCTTCAGAAATTACAGTAAGCGGAGATACGGCTCCAACAGTAGGTGCAGTTCACGACAAACACTTAGTAGTTGCAGGAGCTTCAACAGCAAAAAACACTATATTTTATAGCTCAACAAGTGACATAGATAGTTTTTCAGGAAGCGGTGCAGGTAGTATTCTTTTAGATGATCAAGTAGTCGGTCTTAAAAGTTTTCGTACTGATCTTATTATATTCTGTAAGAACAGTATATTTAAATTAATCAATATTAATGACTCTAATAGCATTGCAATCGTTCCTGTTACTAAAAACGTAGGTTGCCTTAACTCACACACAATTCAAGAAATAGGAGGTGATCTAGTATTTCTTAGCCCTGATGGTATTCGTTCAGTGGCAGGTACAGCACGAATTGGACGTTG
>Ga0208645_1000381_pt1 | contig 49625 bp, 68 predicted proteins | sample VirMetDEL_Sep_01_FD_184519 | JGI IMG/M metagenome (GOLD analysis project Ga0208645, IMG submission 184519) | Aqueous microbial communities from the Delaware River and Bay under freshwater to marine salinity gradient to study organic matter... | ecosystem: Environmental > Aquatic > Marine >... | reverse complement strand
TCCAAGATATTTAATTCAGCAGCAGTAGATGTAACAGCAACACCACCAATCTGTAGTGCAGTACTTGCATTTACTGTAGGTGCAGTTGCTGTGCCTGTAAATGTAGGACTAGCTAACGGTGCGGCACCACTAAGTTTACTAACGTCAATAGCGGCACTAGCATTAACGTCAGCATTAACTATAGAACCATCTGTAATATTAGCACTACCAACATTAGTGGGTGCAGGTTGATTACCAATGTAGGGCATCTGTGTCTCTCCTTATGTCTGTTCTAGTACGGATACAAGGGCATCTGCACTTGATGAAGCACTACTTGTAACTTTAAGTATGTCTGTTGCTTCTAGCACAACCTTTTGATCACCGCCTATTGGAACAACTGCACCGCCAACAGGCACTGTAGCTCCTTTAATTATATGGACACTTGCACTGGCACTCGTGTCAGTAACAACAACATCAACTGTTATATCTGATCCTGTTATGTTTGATACAGTCAATCCAATAACTGTAGAGGTAGTAGCAGAAGGTACAGTATAGACACTTGTTTGGCCAGTGCCTATTGCTGAACTAACTGCATTTTTAAATGTATTAGCCATATTTGTTTCCTTATCCTAATGCAATAGCCATAGCGATTGGGTCATCTATTAACGCATAACGTGCGTTACTCTGTGTTTGTGTATAATGATTAGCAAGTTCAAAAGCACCATACGCAACGATATCTACAATGTCTCCTGCAGTAGCACCTGACGATAATATTATAGCAGTTCCGTTAGTAGCTGTAAAGTCCGTACCAGCTAAAAGTTTAACACCATTTAAATATACATCAACAAAACCTACATCATAGGTAACACTAAATGAGGTTTGATTAGATGTGGCAGTAGCTACAGTACGTGAAGAAGTTCCATTTACTGTAGAACCTGCATTCTTCCAGACACTGCCTGTATATACTTTTATCTGTTCTGCTGTAGTGTTATAGTATAAAGCACCTGTTATCAGTGCATTACCGTCATTGTCTACTGTAGGGTCACTAGATTTAGAGCCTAAGTAACGATCATCAAACTGATCATATGAACTAGCAGCAGAAGCAGCAGAGGCGGCAGCAGCCGTAGCACTAGCTGCAGCAGCGGCAGTCTCACTAAAGGTACTATCAATGTAGCCTTTTGTCGCCGCATCTGTAGAGGCAGTAGGTGTAGCAAGACCAGTAATCTTACTGTTGCCCATAGCTATAGCACCTGTCATAGTGCCACCTGCTAGTGGTAACTTAGTTGCAATACTGTTAGTTATGGTAGTGCTAAAGTTAGCATCATCACCAATAGCTGCAGCTAATTCATTAAGAGTGTCTAGTGCTCCCGGTGCTGAGTCTATAAGACCTGCAACTTCAGAATCTACATAGGCTTTTGTTGCAGCATCTTGTGCAGATGTTGGATTAGTCACAGATGTAATCTTATTACTACCCATATCAATAGTGCCAGACATATCAATGTCAGCAAAGGTAGATGTACCAGAAGATGTTACGTTACCTGTAAGGTTTCCTACTACACCACCATTAGCAGTAATAGTACCTGTAAAAACAGATGTACCAGTAACTGCTAGAGTAGAACCAAGAGTAGCTGCACTTGTAACACCTAGTGTACTATTCAGTGTAGTTGCACCTGTTACAGCTAAAGTGCCACCTATTGCATTTGTACCTGTAGTGCTCATGTTGCCGCCTACAGATAAATTACCTGTGACTGCACCATTTTCATCTACTTGTAATGTATCAATGGTAGCTGTACCATCAATATGCAAGTCTTGCCATTCGTTAGTGGATGATCCAAGATCATACGTACCATCTGCACTAGGTATAAAATCAGAGGCTGCTCTAGCTGTATATGTTACAGTATCACTTGTAGCATTACCAAGTACCGTATTACCATTAACTGTAAAGTTTCCTGTAACTGTACCATTCTCATCAACTTGAAGAGTGTCAACAGTAGCTGTACCATCTAAGTATAAGTCTTTAAACTCTAAGCTAGATGTACCAAGGTCAATGTCATTATCTGTGACAGGAACTATAACACCATCTTGAAAACGTAATTGTTCTACTGCAGAACCACCTACCTCAACAAATAAACCAAAAAGATTATTGGTCTGATCTACGGTAAAGTAATTCTTTTTATCTAAGTCAGCAATAAACGGGACATAGGAACCTTCATCAGAGGAACCATCATGCCTATGACCTGTTGTACCTGTGTCGCTTTGAGTAAACGCATCTCGTAGTTTATCGTACTCTGCATTGATTGGGGCAGCACGTACAACGGCTGTAGGTACAATACTAGCTACCGACTGTCGTGAGTATCCTGATCCTGCCATATTTTATCTCCTGTCTCCTACGCCATACGTAATGCTATAAGCTTGAATAGTATGGCTAGGTTGATCTGTGTTGGTAACATATCTAATTGAAACGGACTTACCTGATCCTGAAACATTTGTTGAACGTATTGGTGATGGATTACCATCATAAATTTCTGCTGCATCATAAGTAGCACGATCATAGTAGGCCGCAGCACCCGCTGTAGTAAAATCAAAATCCGTAGGGTTTAAAATATCAGTATCACCATAATCGTACTCTACACCCATAATAACATTAAGAATACCTTCAGCCCTTAGATAAGTGTTTATACTATAAATATTTTTACGTACTTCAGGATCGTTCATATAGACATATGGAGTTTGAAATAAACTAAAAATATTACTGCCATTAAAGTTATTGCCATCTTCCTGTCTGTATACAAAGCCATTGGAGTCACCATGAATTACAAACTCTTCATCTCCAATGTAACCACTGTCACCACAGTTTACTTCAATACCTACAATTTGCCCAAATTCAAAACCTGCTTGTGTACTAACACCACTACGACGAATACCACCAATGAGTCCAAGAGAGTTTTGATCTGCAAAGAATAACCTAAACTGTGATTTCTTTTTAACTATGATAGTGCGAATAGACACCAAATCTTCTTGGTCAATATAATCTTCAAAGATAGACTGAATTGGCTTAGATAATGTAGCAAGCTCAATATCACCAATACGATCTGTACCAGATACAGGACGTAAACCATCAGGTGCTAAGAATACAATTTCACCGTTAAACTCCGAAACACTATCAGGTGCAATACAACCTAAGTTGTTTGTAACATTCTGCAACACAAAGTTAGCTTGGTTATCGCCAACAAGACGTTTAATATTATTTGTACCAAATATAAATAGTTGATCACGAAAGGCTTTAATTTGTACTACTTTAAAACCTACATTAATTACCCCTGCACCAGCAGCAGGATCAAAATTAGTTTCAGCTATAGGTGCACTAAAATATAAATTGTATGGCTCAGAAGCATCACCAGATAAAAATAAATGGTTTTGAAATGCTGCTACAAGTGTAGGATCAGTAGGTGCTTGTGCATGTGTAATCTGTGTATATGTACTTCCATCATATGTAGCTGCAGGATTTATGCCATCCACTAAAGCAAACTTAGGCGCACCCCAGTTAAAACTTTCAAATCTAACTTGACTTACGCCTGTCATAGTAGGAGAACCTGAAGTAGTTACAGCTTGCCACCCTTTTACTGCAGGGGTAGATTGTACTGTACCTGTTGCAGTTGATGTGCCTCCTGTTAAGACATTACCTGTAGCAAATATTTGTTCAGGTAGTTTACCAAAATTAATTACAAGGGCATTAGCTGTTTTAGATATAACTGTACCTGTAGCAGCTACTGCTGTATCATCGCCTGAACTAACTACACCTGTAACTGTTTCTCCTACACTAAACCCTGCACCTTCTCCTGAAGCTAATGTAACATCGTAGTAGTGATTGTACCAGTGTAGGTAGTTATTACCTGATGCAGGTTTGCGACAGCCAAAGATGCCCTGATTAATGTCAGGTGAAACATGTAATCCTAAGACAGGACTGTTAGCTAAACCTGTAAGTTCACCATATGCATTTGAGTATCCTGAGATACGACGATAGCCACCGTTAAGAGATGGCTCATAGTTAATCATTCTGTATGCTGAACCTGCAAACTGCCCACCATGAGTAAGTGGGTCTACATTAGTTATAAGACCCCCACTGCATGGTACAGGGAATGTGCTTAGATTGTCTGCCATTACTGTGCGCCTGTGTTCACATTAAAATGTCTGTGTGCTATTACTGTAGATGTAATATAAGCAGGGCTATCTAACAATAATCTACGCATAGTATCTATGCCATTTTGAAAATTCTGTTGGTGTATAGCTGCGCTTTGTTCATTACTACGGAAACGCATCATGTACATCATTGCACCATCAATGAGTACGTGTTTAAATCTATCTGGTATAATTGATGTGTCATTAAAATTTACTAGGTCACTAGGAAAAGACCAATAACGATATTCAATTTCATATGCAGCATCTGGTAAAGGCGTTACGCCAAACTTACGTTCTTCTGTTTTATAAATGTATTGGGGTGTAGTATACCCACTTGTACCTGCAGTATCTTCACTAGGTCTTTGTTGACGTAAGTAATCTACATATGTAAGGACTGTAAGTTTTTTAGGTTGATTATCTTTAGAGGATAGCTGCTTTAAATAAAAAGAATCCCAATCAACTTTTGATACATCTGCTTGCCAAGCATACTTGCCTGTACCTGCAGATAATGTTTCTGTGTATGTTGTAATTAAAAAAGGCCACTCTTGTGACGTTTGTAAAATTTCACGAGTACTAGAATTAATTGCATCTTTTGCAATTGCTTGTAAATTACGTGCATCTGCAAAACCATCACCTGCTGTATCAAGTGTAGTTTCGTTTATTCTTCGTAGCAATTCATTTACAAGTGCAACATACGTAGCCATAAAAGTACCTTTAAATAAGCCTTAAGGGGCCAGTTTCCCAGCCCCTCAAAGTATTTTAGTTATGCAAGCAGATCACGATCTACTTCTGCAGCTGCTTTGGTAGCACCCATTGGGGCATACACTACGAAGAACTTAAACGAACCGGCTGAAGGTGCGTTAGATCCCGCAAGCTTTGCAGTAATAACTGTGTCAGCAGCAGTAACATTAGTGATACCGTTTACCGAAGTAGTGGTAGCAGCCAATGTCTTAGCGCCATTGATGTCGGCAGTGCCGAGTAAATCAACGTCACCACCTGTGACACCAAAGCTTACTGCATTAGCACCACCAATGGTAGCTGCTGCAGTACACTCAGCGCCAGCAGCAAGAACCACACAATTGTCTGGAACTGTACCGATGTCGTGAGTTGAGCTAGTTGTCAAGTCACCGTGAGCAATCACGGCTGTCTCGATACGAACTGGAGATTGTAAAGCCATTTCTATGCCCCCCTTACGCTGCGTTATATTTGGCAGTTACGATTGCTTCAGGGCGAAGAATCTTACGGCCATATAGATGCATACCACGAACGATGTCAGCGAAGCTGTCAGGGTCACGATATGTTTCGGTTTTGTTGATCTGCTCGGCAGTAGCAACTGCAGAGTCATGACCAGCTACGATAACACCATAGTTAGTGTTTTGGTTTGCAGAACCTGTTGTACCTGAACCTGTACCTACAGATGGTAGGTTAGATGAAGAGTACACACGGAATCCGTGCAGGTTGTTAAGAACCAAACCATTACGAAGTGCACCAGACTCACCGTAATCTGCATTCAGAAGACGTGAATCTTCGTCGGCCATGATTTCCATGAATACTGGATCTACAACCAGCCAGCGTCCTTGCTTATCAACTTGTTGTTGGTCAAGCAAACGAGCCATACGAGCTACAACCATTGCTGGTGAAGCTGTTGCTGTTGGTAGTGCAGTAGCACCGGGCAAACGAGCAGCTACTGGGATCGAATGATCTGCAGCAGAACTAGTTGTAATGTTGCCGAAGCTATCTTTACGCAACTTCATTGATGTCAGCAATTCGTCTGAACCTGCAGTAGTCACAGCTTTAGTACCATTTACTTGGTCATTAACTGTATCTGCATCTGCATGTAGAGCAGACTGTTTGAAACCTGACAAGTAGCCAAGAACTTCTTGGTCATGCTGGTCAGCCAAACGATAAGCTGCACGATTGGTTGCAAGATCCATAAAGTTCACATGGGAGTGAGCTTCTTCGATATCATCGATTTTAAAGGCAAAGTAGTTAGCTTTGTCTACAACCAATGAAAAATCTTCATCGTCAAGATCTTGTGCTGAGATTTGTGTACCACGAGCATAGCTGCTCACGGAAATTTCAGGTTCTTTAATGATTTTAACTGTATCACCTTGGGCAGAAATCTCCCCAAAATAATCAGAGTTGGTGATGTCACCACATACTGTGCTCTTGCGGAAAGCAAGCTGCACTTTTTTGGAGTAGATTACGGAACTAAAGTTACCATTAGGTAAGTTACCGTGTCCTCCTGCTGATGTAAAAGCCATAATAAATCCTCCTGATAGTTGGCTTATCTAAAAGCTAATACCAATAAGAGGCTGTTACATTTTCTAGGGTGCGTGAAGCTAACAGTCGGCCAACCGTTAGATATACGGGCCTATACTTGAACAGGTAGTTCTCATACGTTTAGACTTTATTGGAAATTGGGCTAGAACAAAAGGTAGTCATATAGAGGCTTTTGTTCTATGTCCCTAGTTATACTGTTGCTTTTTTATTTGTCAACAGTTTATCTGGCATTACCAGACACGTCATAGACAAATTTACCATTGCGCATTGCTTTGTTAATTTCATCTGCACGTTCTTCAAATTCTTTGTCAGACATACTAGCTACCTCTGACTCACGAATCATCCCATTAGCATCAGCTACATCTACTTCAGTCCTACTACGCTTAGTAACTGTAGAAGCTGCTGCTTTTTTATTTGCTTTTTTAGCTTCTTTAGTAAGACCCTTATCTGATTTATATAAATCAATAACACGTACTACTGAAGCTGGATCATCTGCATTTTCATACAATGCATCCTTAACCCACTTAGGCTGCTCATCAGCCCAGTCATGGAACTCATCTGATTGACGTAGGTCATCAAAGTCTGAATGTGACTTACGAATTTCATTTTCTGATTTAACTCGATCAGCTTCTGCTTGGGCTTCGTCAAGTTGTTTTAGTCGAGTGTCTGCTTTTTCAAACATTTCCTGTGCTTTTTTAGCTGCAATAGTTTCTACTATACCAGCTACATCAGGATACTGTTTAGCCCACTCTTCAATATCTTCGTCGGACTTAGGTGGAATAATGCCAGCTTTAGTAGAAGCTTTCTGTAAGCTTTCCAGCTTTTCATCCCACTCCTTTTCCTTTTGCTGCATATGACGTCTTAAGTCACCGTAGCGTTTTTTAAAAGACTTTTCTTCTGCAGATAACGTTTCTTCTTTAACTTCTGTATTGGCCTCTGCTTCTTGGGTAGTTTCTTGAGGTTCTTCTGCTTCATCTACTGGGGTTTCTCCCCTTGCTTCAGCTTCAAGTCTTTCAATCTCCTTAGCTTCTTCTTCCATTCGTTGTTTACGCTTTGCGCTATTATATCCACGATCAACGAATCCTGCAGTCTTTGGGGTTTCCACTTCTGCTAGTTCAGGCATATTATTCTCCTTATGTTGGGGTCAGCCGTAGCCGAGTAGCCTTATTTTTTCTTACGTTTCTTTTTGAGCATTAAGCCACCTTCGGCTCTGTTTCCTCCTGCATAGACAGCACTACCAGTTGCACTACCTTGAAAACCTCCAGATTGACCTTCAGCTCTAGCCATTCTATCTTGTCTATCTCTCATTGCATCAGCTGCGCTTTGACGATCATCATTGTCACTACCACTGCTTGGTCTAGCAGCTATTTCCGCTTGTTTTTCTTTAGATCTTTTATTTATTTGATCTAGCATAGCTTTACGTTTTTCTGAGTTTTGCAGTGCCTTACTAACAAAACCAGTTTCACGAGACTTAGCCTCAGTAACAAAACCAGCTGCACGAGAATTAGTTGCTTCTAAAAACTCTTTGTTTTTACCTGAAGCTATTTCATCTGTATTTGTAAAACCTAATTCCTTAAGATAATCTTTATACTGATTTATGCCAGTACCTACACCTATACCTTGACCATCTTTGTCTACAATAAAGTTACCCTTAGTATCTTCACTAATTTCATCTTCAAGGCTTTTTATTTTTTCGGCACTTAAAGTTCCTCTGGCTTTAGCAACCATAAGTGCAGTTCTAGCATTAGCAATACCTTTTGTATCATGATAAAGGTTTACTCCTCCTAGTACTAAACCTAAGCCACCCGGTAATAACATTGTACCAGCTTTAGCTAAACCGCTATCAAGCATTTGACCTCTAGCTAGTTGTTCTTTAATGTAAGCTTCAGGGTCGTTTAACATTTTTTGTTCATCTTCCCCATACCAAGCCCCACCTAAGCCTTGACCTTCACCTGCTGCAGGAGCAGGTACTATAGGTCCATCATTGTCATTATTATTTTTAGCTTGTGGTGCAACTATACACACTCCGGCTGGACCTAAGACCATACCTTTTGCCGCACAAGAAGCTTCAGTTTCTACAACAGGCTCTGTACCTACTGCTGCAGGTGGAGTGTATTTAGGAGTTCCAGAAAAACCTAAAAAATAATCATCGGGGTTAAAAGATGGTGCTTGACCTGAAACGTATTTACCTTCAGCAGCTTTTATAGGTTCTGCACTTTGAGTCGTTAAGGTTCCACCAAGTTCCTGTTGCAGCAGTTTTGCAAACTCTTCATCAGATAACTCACCAGTCTCCATAGGTACTGGCTCACCACCTATTCTACCATTATCTTCCATAGACTGCAAGCCTCTTTTTGCTTTTGAACGAAGATCTTCAAAGAATTTTATACCAAAAAATCTGACGACATCAGCAGGTACAACATACTCACCTTCAGATAGTTGAGCAGGAATATCATCTCGTACTTCTGAGGCCATAGAACCATTAGGTATTTCATTACCTGATACTGGATCTCGTTTCATACCATCGTCTTTTAATCCACCTTCATTCATAAAGGCCATTTTCATTTGGTTATCCATATCTTTTACTACGCCCCCTTTGGCAAATCTAAACTGTGGATTATCTGGTAGATTAAAATCTGTAATATCTATTTCTATTCCTACGGAGTTTTTATCTTCGAAATAAGATATGTTTTCTGGATTTTTATTTTTAAATTTTATTTTACCATTTGTTTCATTATTAAGTGTTCTTAAAACTTTTCTGACTCCATCACTATAGGTATTCTTAGCCGCCTCTAAACTTAAAGCATGAGCATTAGATATAACTTTAGGAGTAGGAATATATATTTTATTTACCCCTTCACTTTTAGATTCTTTAATTACAGCAAGCAAAGACATTCTAATTGTATCAGATAGTTTAGCTGGAACTAAATCTTTTTCTAAACCAGCAGTAATATTTATACCTTTAAAAGTTTCTATTAAATTTTTTTTAAGTTCGTTATTATTTTCTTTATTGTATTTTCTTGCTGCAGATTTTCCAAAAACATAATCACTTAAAACATTTGCAAAAATATTATCAACTTCATCTAATTCTTCTATGCTTCTTCTTTTAATAGAATTTTCTTTTAAACCATACTCTCGACTTAATATAACTGCAATTGCATCTTTATTACGATTACCATCTACAAAACCACTCTTTAACTTTGTCATATCATCTATGATCTTAGTTAAACCTAAATTTATTGCTTGTGCTCCAGTGTCTCCATCTGTTATAGATCTAAAATTATAGTTATACCTATCTATATCTTTTACAAACTTATCAGTAAAATCAAGCCCCTGTACAAAACTAGAATAAATAGTTGAGCCAATTTCTGTTTGATAGTAAAGACCTATATCACCTAAAGTTGGCTTAGATGTTTTTTCTTCTTTAATTTTTTTAGTGATTGCTTTATCTGCTACTGTGTGTTGTTGTACAGCATCACTTTGCAACTCTTCAACAAGAAAAAACTTTTCTTTTATTGGAAAGTCTGGTTCATTGTTTTCTACAAAGCTACCTCTTACATGAGCTAAAACATTACCGTCAGGTTCAAACATAATGTCATAATGACCTGCACTATATTCAGTTCCTTTAGTATTTTTATTTACAATAATTATTTCTTTGTAGCCATCTAAAGGCTGCATAACATTATTATTAACGTTTAAATTTACTCTTTGCTCATTACGATATCGTACTTGACTTCCATCAAGAACTTGTATATCTACTTTAGGTACATTTCTATCTGCAATATTTTCTAACTCTAGTCTGGAATATTTTTTGTTATCGTCTAAATTTTCTAAAAGACCTGACCAATACAATTCTGTTTTATTTATTTTTGGTGCTCTTTTTTCTAAAAACTTTTTAATTTGAAAACCAGACATACCATCTTTACCAATGGCAAGATTATCTAAAGAACCTAAAACAGAACTACGAAAATCAAATAAACTTCCTGAAGTATTATAGTTATTATAATCTATTTCTTGAACTAAAGGGTTTGTTTGTTTTTTAGATTTAATAGGTTCTACTTCTGAATCCATGTAATCAGTAATATCATCAAGACTTACATCATCTTGACCAACTACTTCTGCACCAACACCTACAGTACCAGAACGTTCTGTTGGTGTACCTTTTAAAAACTCTGTGTCTCCACTAAGTAAAGCTTTAGTCTGACCCACTACATCAGCTTTAACTCCACTAGGTATAGCAGCACTACCGGCCTTAGCCGCACTAACTGTTACTTTAGCTGCAGGAATTAATTCCATAGCAGTAAGTGCATCACCAATAACTGCTTCTCTAGCTGCATTTACTTGTTCGTCTGTAGCTTGTGTGTAGTCTACACCGTACATACTTTTAAGTCTAGTATCTAAATCTTCAGTTCCAAGCCTTTGTACACTATCTTTAATATTAGTTACAACTTCTTTTGTAGTTTCTACAGGATTAGTTATAAACTCTTTAGCTCCCTCATATACACCTACAGCAGCATTTTTAAGAAAGCCTAGCTCATCCTCATCAACAGCTTTACCTAGCTTTTCACCAAAAGATTCATAATCATTATCTAGACCAAGTATGTTATCTACAATTAATTCACCGTAGCTCATACCTTTTTTAGGTAGCATAGAATCCATTTGATTTTTAAGAGCCATTATTAACTTTATCCCTAAGTTTAGTTAAAGATCTTAGTGCACGAATCTCACCTTGAAACCTATAGATTTCTACAGGGTCATCATACTGTTCCATTTGTTTATGTGCAAATGCAATACGAAAGTCAATTTCTTCCAGCATTGCATCCCATTGAGGTTTATTATTTACAACTAGCTTTAACTGGCTCACTGTACAGGTGCTCCCCCAGTATTACCTGAGAAGCCCTGTTCTCCCGGCTGAGGCGCTGTACCAGTACCTACAGTACCACCCCCACTACCTTGAGTATCCCGAACCTGAACACCTGCAGGTGCTCTCTGTGGCCCACCTTGTGGTGGTGCTCCCGGTTCTGGTGCTGGTGGTGGGTTAGCTGCTTGGAACTCTTTTAGTATCTCAGCTTGCACTGCTGCTTGCTGCATGTTATTACCTACCTTGTCAGGATCAAGATCCATAGACTTAGCAATCTCACGTACAATATAATCCATACGTGCAAACGGTGCCAGTGCAGGATTCTGTACAACTTGCAAGAACTGCATCAAGCGTTGGCTACGTACTTCGTTTGCCATTAGGCTTTCAGTACCACGGGCTTTTACTTCAAGATCACCTTTAATATCTGAGTCAAAGTTAAACTGCATATTAAAGTTAAAGAATGCTTTACCTAGTGGTGCTAGTAAATAGTCATCAATGTTTTTAACTACGTTACGGATAGAGCCGTTGGCAGCAGACATAAGCATAGAGATACCAGAAGCAGTACGACCAACGCCTGTAACCCCTGTTTGACCATGTGCGAAAGATGGGAATCCAGTTGACTCATCAGATAATACCCTTGCTTTATCAAACATCTGCATGTTTTCGTTAGATACGTTAGGAAACTTAGTACCAAAAATGGCTTGTCCGGGTGCACCGCCTTGTCTACGGAACACTTTTCCGGGGTACACAGACAAGTCCTGCCCCGGTACTAAATTAGTTTCATCAATTTCAATTAGTAAGTTACCTGATAATGCAGCGTTATCTACTGCCATACGCATAAACCCATTCATTAAAGTTTGAGTATCATCCATATTTTCTGCAATACCTACACCAAAGATACTGTAGGGATTCATTTCATAAGGTGCAGCAAAGTAAGGAATGTAAGCAGGGGTAAAAGGATTCATTACTAAACGTAAAACCTGACCATTACAAACCCAAACATTTACACTTAACTGCTCTGCATCTTTTAAATCTTTTGGAATATCTACATCTTGATTTTCTAAAATTTCTGTGTCTACAAAACCCCAAAACTCAAGGACTTCAAAACGTTGTGCTTGATCTTGCTCAGAGTTATCTTCCATAGCATGTTCCCACCACTCTTTGTTGTAGGATTCACCAAGACGCAAGGAATTATCAATTGCATTTTCACGGAAATAAGGTCTGTTTTTTAAAGCACGTACTTGTGAACGTGACATTTTATGACGCTCTACAATATACTCTGCCTCTTCCATAGTAGCTGCATCTGGATCAGGGTAAAAATTCCAGATAGAAACAGAAGTAGTTTGTGGAATGGTTTTAAAACTAGGAGAGTAATTACCTTTTTCATCCCAGTTAGCATACTCTTTATCTACAGCAAATGGACCTTTCATAATACCAGTACCAAATAAAGCTGTTTCAAACGCTGCAGCACGAAGATGTTTTTTAGCGTGAGACTCTTCTAGCTGATCATGAATCTGCTTTTCCATTTTCTTTGCCGCAGCTTCAGCAGGATGAAATTGAGGAGAGGTTGGAGTTTTAGAAGGTCCAGATTTAAGTATATCTATAACAGGATCAAGATCAGTCTTCATACCAGAAAGACGTTCTCTAAACTCTGGATAAGTTTCACCGGGCAGTAAGTCAGGCATTTTTTCTTCTGCTTTACGTTGCTCTGGATTAGCCTCAAAGTTTACTGTATCTTCTACACCATCTGGTAAAATTGTAGGGTCGATAGTAATAGGAAATTTATTTCCACCAAAGAGTACTTCAGCAATCTGCCCATATGCAGCTAGTACTTTAGTTTTAGTTACCTTAACAAAAACTTGTGATTTTTCTGTAGAAGTAAATTGTACGTCAGGTCCATAAATACCCCGATAGTTACGATAAGCTTGAATCCAACGTTGTTCATCAAGCTCTCGTGCAGTTTCAGCCTTAGAAAATTTTTCTTTTACAAAACTTACAATTTGTCCTGCTGCAGGATCAGAGTAGTCTTCTTCTTTGACATCTTCAATAGAGGATGCTTCCTCCATATCCATCATCATATCTTCAAAATCTTCTTCCATCTTTTATCCTTAATATCCAAATGTTGCGTCTGAAACTTGGAATCCTGTACGGTGGTTATTTGAATCAAAGTCAAATAAATTACTACGTGGCCTAGTCATAACACCATATCTAAGCGCATCATACAAGTGATCTTCCGCATTTGTGTCTACATCTTCTGGGTTATTTTTATCAAGAGGTAGTGCAGGTAACTGAGATATGGTATTAGTACAGTTATTAAAAAATACCAATCTAGGTTCTTCAGTAAACTCATCTGTTTGCAAACGTCTATGTATTTCATTTTTACCTGCTACACGAGATCCTCTAGATCTGTCAGATGGCCTCCACCGACAGCCTTTTATAATCATCTGTTCAGCCAATGATGGCCCAGTATCACCACGATTATGCCATAAACTAGAATCCAAAACACCATATCGTATTTTATCACCATCTTCAGCTTCTAGTATCATATCTGCTAAATCGGTAGCAGTAACTTTAGATACATACATTTCCCTATAAACAACTAGTTGTTCAGATGGAGTTACAGTAAACCAAACAACTCCTGTATGAGAACCATATCCATAGTCACAGGCTCTAAACTTTACCCAGCTATTAGGTATATCATAGGGTTCTATTACATGTTCTTTACGATTAAACTCTGGGAAAGCTGCACCTTCATTAATATCCCAGTCACCTTCTAGTAGCTGCCTTCGCTGATGCTCAGGTAACGACAGAAGATTAGCCTCATACATACCATCATCTGCTAGGTAAGGATTATCGAATAAGGTAGCAGGTATAAACCTACGTTTAAACAGTGGTTCACCTTCTCGACTATGACCTTTAGGCCAGCATATAGTTTCGCCACTGTCTGTATCCGTTGCCCAAAAAGATTCATTCGGGGTATTAGGGTCAATAAAAGTTTTTTTTACCCACTGATGGCCCGGACCTCCGGGGTTGCTAGTGGCTCTCATATACAAAGGTAATCCACTAGCTCTTGTAGTTCTTAAACGTGACCTCATATAATTCCACGGGTAAGGTGTAGGCCACTGTGTAAGTTCGTCAAAACCAATCCAATTAAAGGCTTGACCTTGATACCTCATAACATCATCGTCACGATCTAAATAAGACATCCAAAGTGTTGCACCGCTAGGTGCTACCCAAGTTTTATCTCGTTCCATAAACTTAATTCCGGGTACAGCTTTAGGGTATAGCTGTTTAGATACAGAAATAAGTTCTCGTAATTCTTCAGTACTTCTACGTACTATTAGCATCCTAGCGTTAGGATTAGTTAAATACCGTACAGGATCAGCAACTAAACTATAACTCTTACCGCCACCTGCTGATCCACCGTATAATACTTCTTGTTCAGTAGAAGCTAAAAATTCTGTTTGTGGTCCGGGATTAGGCTCAAAAATAATATCATTGTTATTTAAATCTTCCTCATAAACTTGAGTTTGATTCTCTGAGATCTTTTCCACCAAGTCTTTGGGCTTCGAGCTTTTCCGCTTTTTCGAGCGCCGCTTTGTACTTTGCAGCAAGTTGGCGTTGGTTTGCAGCTTCTCTCTTACGCTTTTGTTCAATTTTAACTCTCTTCATTAAACCTACATGAGAGATATACCTATCAGACTGTTCACTTAACCAAGCTGCTACATCTCTATAACTGTATTGCCTTAAATATTTTTTAGCTTCTTCTAGCAATTCTAGTTCTTGTTCTATAGGTATGAGTATATCACAATCATCTGGGTCTTGTCTATACCCAAATGGCACATGTCTTCCTACTCTAACTACTTTTTTCCACTCAAAAGTTTCACCTTTTTTTGGTGCAGGTAGTTGCCAAGTTTTATTAATCTTCTTCATTTTTAGGTGGTAAAATAAATAAGGGATTAGATGCTGTTACTTCTACTTTATCCGAAGCTTTAAACCCACTGCGATCTAACATATCTTTTGCTGCTGCCATTTTTTCTTTATTACCTAAATCGGTAGGGCTATCCATAATTTGTTTCATGGAGTAAGCAGCTTTAACCGCAGTGGAAGAAATAAACTTTTTTGTACGTTCCGCAATTTCATCCTGTAAAGAATTTACAATAGCAGAGGTTGCGACAGTCTCAGCGTACCCAGCCATCTTTCTAGCTTGAGATAAATTGCCTTGAGCTTCTTCAAATAAAACATCAAGAAACTTTTGCTGTTTTTCTGTGAGGTTACGACTCATGTAATTTTCCTATGCGGTTTTATTTTGGCTCTAATTTTCTTAGGTTGAGCCACAAACTGCTTACCCGCCTTAGTGCCTTTTCGTTTTGCTCGTGATGTAGCGGCATACTCAGAAGAACTAAGAGACTTAATAGCCTTCTCAGGTAGATACCTTTCACCTGTAGCCTTTGAACCTTGCGTTGATGGCTTACCACTTTTGGTTCTCCACTTCTGCTTAGTCCAAGCAGTTAGACTCTTTTGACTTTTACTTTTTGGCATCGTGTTTCTTTTGTACAGGAAAGTTAGCAGTAAGAGATGCACCTTTATGAGGTACAAACTTATCTTTATGCTTCATTAGTTTTAAGCCGCCATCTTTTTGTTTCATCCAATGATAGCCTTTAGGTGCATCTACTTTCACTATTTATATCCTCCACCTTTTGCCTTATATTGCTTTGCAACCATTTGAGCTTTCCGGGCGGACCATTGTCCGGGCTTTCCACCTTTCCCTCCAGCTTTGACGGAAGCAACAAGGCGCTTACGCATACTAGGCTTAGTATAATTACCCGCTGCATTAACTGTAGACTTTTTGCCTGATCTCACCTCTACTAATCCCCATATCATGCAGTTCTTTGTCACTCAAGTTCATAAGTATCCAATAGTCTGCTCTTCGTTGTTGATTTTCTTGAATCTTTTTAAATATCTTCTTAAACATAGCACTACTCCTTTTATTTGTGCAGGAGTAGTTTTACATAAATAGTTATATCATACTAGAGATAAGATTGCAACCCCGTTATGCATTAACGGTTAGGGTTGTAAAACTCTTTACCTGATAGGAAAACTTCTAAACTGCCACTAGCACCATCAAAGGCTGTAATCTTATCACCTGCATGTAAGTAAATCCTGTCTGAGGTTATGATGTTGTAGACATCTTTACCTGCTATAGACTTATCATTTAAGATGTGGTGATAGGTATTTGATTCTGCGTGATACCACTGTATGCTTACGTTTTGGGTAGATGAACTACCATTAGTAATATGTAAGAAGTCTAGCTCTGCATCATGCTTTGCAGGGCAAGTATATATAACATTTGAACTAGCACCGCCTGAAGTAGCAGTTACAGTTATTCCTTTTGTTACGGTGCTATATTCACGAGATGCTACCATTATTTTTTCTTTTTAAATTTTTTATTGTGTTCTGTTACAGTTTCTTCTTTATATCGAGTAGTATACTCTTTACCTTTCCAAGTAAAAGTATGTTTTTTATTTGCCCTATTTCTAGCAAAAGCTTTACTAAAAGACTCGTTAGTTGCTGGACCTGTTGCAGGACGTTTTTTAGGTCTTACTCTAGTAGGTTCATCTCTTTTATAGTTTTTATAGTCATCTCTACGAGTAGGTGTTTTACTAGGATCTTTTGCAGGTGTTGTCTTTTTTGTATCTTCTGTTTTTTTAGGTTTTGCTCTAGTAGGTTCATTTCTTTTATAGTCATCTCTACGAGTAGGTGTTTTACTAGGATCTTTTGCAGGTGTTGTCTTTTTTGTATCTTCTGTTTTTTTAGGTTTTGTTCTATTTTTTACAAGTGGTTTAGGTGCTGTCTTATCTATCTCTGGACCGGGATTAAGTGTAGAAGTTCTTAATCCACCCGAAGCTGCACTATTTTGATTTTTCATTTGAGTATTCATTCTCGGTTTAAATGGAGAAGAATCTTTTGTTGAACTTGACTTAGGTTTAGCTACACTTGTAGTTACATTTGGCTTACTAACAGTAGATGGGATATTTGGTTTAGATACGCTAGGCGCAGAGCTTGGTTTTTTAGGTGCTGCAGAACTTGGTTTAGGTTTAGTTATTGGACTTGACTTAGGTGTATTACTGGGCTTAACCCTAGTATCTTTTAATACCTTTGCTATATTTTGTACTGTAACTGTTACAGGACTTTTAGTTACTTTTTTAGCTGCTTGCTCTGTAACTTTTTTACCGCCTCTTTTTAAAAGTTGCTGTACTATTTTTTTACCTGCAGTTGTAGCGGCAATACGAAATGCTTGCCCCCCAACTACTACGAAAATTAAAGGTAGTGCCATCGTTAGCTCCTTACTTTGCCATTAGGTTTCATAGAGGCACCGCAATTTGCCATACCGCCTTTGTTATAGGCCATCTTCTTTTTAGCCATACCACCATACTTGTAGCCCATTTTTTTAGCTACTGCTGGTGCTTTCTTTTTTAGTGCTGCCATTCCGGGATTCATTTTCTTTTGCATAGTTTTTCCTTTAAGCTATAATAAAATCTACGATTTGTCCATCAGGAGTTCGTAACTTATTTGGGTTAGGGTTGTAAGCATACATTTGATTAACCAGCTTAAGATCTTCTACTGGTGTATCAGGGGTAACTCTTGTAGGTTCTTTTGTGTCTACATCTTTTCTTACAGGCTCACCTACACCATTTTCAAAGACTATGTTTACATGAGTTTGAAATGGCATATTGGGTAATGGTAGATGAGAGATAAGAGACATTAAGAACCTTTAACCCACTTCTTAGAAGAGGACTTAGTTTTACTGCTGCTCCACTTAACCTTATCGGCCCAGTAAGCTGCAGACATTTTGCCCTTCTTGATGTTCTTAGCATGACGAGACTTAAAGGCTTCTCGTTGTCCTACAGTCTGGTTAGTCTTAACACCTTCCTGACCAAACTTAATATACTTATACTTACCACCTTCACTAGCCATAACGTGGTGAGACTTGTTAGTGCTATCGTTAAGTCGTTGTGGTTTATTCACAGACTTAAGTCCAACATCTTTCATCTTAGTCTTAACTCGTTCAGGTATACTCATCAGATCATACTCAATGCTTGGTCTAGGGTTTCTTTATTACGACGAGTCCAACCACGACCAAAGGTTTCAAAGGTACGTAAGGACTCATAGAACTTCTGGCGTTGACTAAAGACACTCTCAATAATCATCTGAGGATCTTTGTTCATAATTGCTTGAAGGGTCATAGGACCAATAGCCCCATCTGCTGTTGCTCCTACAGCACGTTGAATAGCTTTAGCTGGACGGCCAGAACCACTATTAACCCCCCAGTCAAAGGCACACCAGTCAACACCGCTAGGGAGATCATCGCCTTTTACCTTATCCCAGTAATTCTTCTTGTAAATAGGTGCTACATCTATAAATGTTAAGTCTCGCATTTCTTGTTCAGTAGACTCACGACCAATCCATTTGTCATATACCGCTTTAGTAACACCGAGGTTAGTCATACCGCCCGGATCTTTAGGGTGATTTACAAACCCACCTTCATGGTGCAATAGCATTGATAAACATTTGTCAAAGTTTTTTTTCATTTCTTTTTACCTTTTACCATACCACCTTTATTCAATAAGGCTCGTTTAAGTACACCTTTTTTATCCCGTAATTCTGGGCCGATAGAGTTTGGTTTGGTTTTTTTAGTTGGTGGTTTATAAAGATCTCTAAGTATTTTATCGAAATACACTGGATTATCTTTAAGGATTTTACGTAGTCTTATCTTTTCAGTCCCAGTAAATCTAGGTTTTTCTTCTTTACCTGTCCTATTAATAGCCATTACTTTTTCCCAAAGAATTTACTTACGGATCTAATCCCGATACTTGCTGAAACAATCCCACCTAGTGAATATTGATACCATGCTGGCATAGTTTCTAGTGCAGCAAAGCCAGCTTGAACAATACTATTACCCCAATCACCACAGAATGCTAGAATCAATGGAATTGAAAAGAGTAAGGTAATCCATTCGTCTTTCCAAGAGTTCTGAGTAGCTTGAATAGCTGCTAGATCCCAGTCTATTTCACCAGTAGCTTGCTTAAGTTTAATTTCAGCGTTAGCTTTTTGTATTGCTACCTTACCATCTAGGTAAGAGGAGGCTAATCCACCAACTGCTCCTATAATTTGACCAATCATTTGTTATAACTTTCTTCATGAACAACTCTAGTAGGTGTCACAGTTGTTTTAGATTCTTTACCCATCCAAATCCCAAAGCAACCAGTCAAAGCTCCCATACAAACGGAGACAAGACCTGATTGAGCTACACTAGGGTCAGGTAAAGACATGAACCAGTGTACTGCTTGGTAGGTAAGTATAGTAACTGCCAGCATCATTAGTCGTGGTAGCACTTTCCAATCGTCAAGAACAGTTTTTGCCATAGGTTTATTCCCAATCTCTTTTTCTTCTAGGTTCAAACACGTCTGAAGCCTTAAGATGACCCTCTAAGTACATAGCTCTTTCAACTCTGTCTAGGGAATACTTAACGCCTGTGTCCTCTAATATTTTATTTCTGATATAGAACACATCTGATCTTGGGATGTGGACTCTACGGAGTCTGCCTTCATCCTCATCAGCTAGAGCTTTGTAAAATTCCTCTAGCACATTATCTGAAGAATACATTTTAGGCAATTGATTGTCCTTAGTTATACTATTTTAAATTTGGAAGTCAATACTTTTTACCTACGACAGTAAAAAAATTACACCATCCTTAAAGGATTTCCTTAAATATTAATTACTTACTATAATTATAATTAGTATTTAATATTTAAAGTACTACTCTAAGTAATACTTTAAGTAATTATACCGCACTCCAATTATTTGTCAACACTAAAAGTAAGAAATAATATTTAAATTAATTTAATTTTTCTTTACCACCATTAAATTTCTATATAAGTCCAGTTACCATAAAGTATAAGTCCAGATGTTCACAAATTGTTACAAACATTGCAACATACCTTACGTAATCCCCCAAGTATTCTACAATAACCTTTGCCTTTCGTAGCAATATTAGGCTTAACCCCTTGTTTTTACTAGGGAATACTATATATGGGCTGGTATTATTGTGGTTTCCAACTGAAAATACCCCCCTCTGTCATTATGGGTATATAGTATCAGCGTACCCCCCTATGGCCCATGCCCCCCGTAGCCTAGATGGGGCTTGATCACGCCTATAAATCCGTAGGATTCAGCAAGAATCAATGACAAGTCATTGAAATGTATTGTTTTTACAAACAATAAGGGATTCCCTTTATCAGATTACAAGGTAATCTCTTGGGAATTACAGGGCTTTGGTCTTTAGACCAAGATCATGGTCAAACCATAATATGGTTCAATCATCTGGGATCATGCTTGGGATCGGGATCACCTGCATAGCTTTTCCTTGCGCATAATGCTCACCAAAAGATCAAAAAGTTTCCCCTAAAGGGGAAGTTAATCACGGAAATTCCGAGAATAGCCAACCCCCTAAAGGGGTTGACAATGGGATCGAATTAGGGTTACTTTGTAAGGGCTTCATCGGCAAATCGATGAGGCAACAACCTTAACTTAATCGGAGATTAACGATGACAAAATCAGCTACTTTACCTACGGTAACATTGAACAGCACTTTCAAATTAGGTCGTAAGACCTATACTTTGACTGATGGAATCAGTCATGCGGTAGCTTGTTATGACAAGCTTTATCTGATCCAAGAGGATCAGTTAGCTCTCTTTAGAGAGCTTGGAAACATCCTGCTTCAGATTGAAAATCTGTTCGGTGGTGACAAGAAAGCCTACGGCTCCTTTATCAGTGGAACTGATATGTCGAATGAGAACATCAGCTCTGCTGATAAGTATGATGCCAAGTGGATTGCCACTCATTGGACTAAAGTCCAACAGTTAAATAAAGCTGGTAAGCTTTCGGCTCTCGGCGTATCTTCGATACGGAAGATTGTTCTGGAAGCTCATCCTGAGCTTCGTAAGAAGCCTAAAGCTTCTTCAGCCGGTAACACTTCAAAGGGCAAGCCGAAGGCTTCTGAACAGCCTAATAAGGCTGAGGAAGTGATCAAGAACACTGTCTTTGAGACAGTGATTGCCAAGAACGAAAAAGAACTTGCAGAGCAAGTATTTGATGCTCTTCAAGCCGGAGGCTTTAAGAGATCTGAGTTCGCAAAAGAGCTTGCAAAGCTCTTTAAGTAAATCATTTAGCCCCCTTCGGGGGGCTATTTAATCTCGGAAATTCCGAGAATAACTTTAAATCGGAGATTTAAAATATGAAATATCGTGGTGTCAGAGTAATCAAAATCGACAGTGAAACCTACGGTTTCATTTATGATGGTTGTCCTGACAAGCTTTTAGATAATCACTATGGTGAATATCTAAGAATCGACAACATAGATAAAGCCAAAGGCTTTATAGATTGTTTGATTCAGCTTGCTCAAATTTAAAAGAAGCTCCCTTCGGGGAGCTTTTTTTTTGCTTATACTTCTTTGAAGTATAGTGGTATTCACGGAAATTCCGAGAATACTTTTGTAAGCATGCGGCAGAAGGAGATCACGTCATGCAATTAGTAATATTCTTTGCTTGGTTATTAATACTTGTATCTACTACAAGTATATTATTAATAGTAGCTTATACTACTATTAATCCTATAATATTATTATCATTACTACCTGTAGTAATATTACTTTCTGTTTTAGCTTTTGATCGGGGGTGATCATGCGGGTATGTTTTTATGATGATGAAGGGTTTATGTTTTCTTATCTTACTTGTCGTGACATGCGGCAAGTATCGAAGATACTGAAACGTTTCCCTAGTAATGCAAAACTAATCACGGAAAATCCGAGAATAAAAAGGAGAATTAAATGAGTAACGTACCTTTAGATTTAGGTAATGGGTATACCTTATCCATTGTTGCCGATGCTGTTGGCCTAGTAGAGGTAGCACTAATACATGATGATCATGGGTTTATTAATACAAGTCTATGGTTTTATGATGTGACTGAGGCATCAGATTTTTATGATGATGTAGTAAGACACATGAATTCTGATCAATTAATAATTGCTTTGGTAAAAGCAAAAGCATATGCAAAAGGAGAATGACATGCGGATAGAACACATTGCAGAGAACAAAGTATTTGTTCACAAGAAGTCTATGCTTTCAGGTAAGGTAAACTCTATGGTTTTACCTACGACTCAAGGTAAGATAGAATACTGGCTACAATCAGGTGAACTGATTCAGAATGTAATGCCTGACTTAAATGCCGAGCAACGTGAGTTTATTAAGACAGGTATCAGCCCTGAAGAATGGAATGACATGTGTGGAGATAAGGATGAGGAGTAAACGTAACAGACAATCACTACGTGCCGACAAATATTGGCGGTCTATATGGCATCGACAAATGCTATTCAAAACAAAAGCCTTGACATCTGTTTCATCATGTGACAGAACTAAGGAAATTCATGGCAACAAGGAGTTAAGCCAATGTCCAGATCATACCTCGTCTATCAATTCAGACCAGAAGTCTATGACATAATCAATGAGAACCCTCAGTCAGAGATAGCAAGAATTGCTTTTGATCTGAGGCTTCTCAATGAGAAGTCTGCAGAGCAGAGTGTCAATGATGCTTTGTTTCATAACATGTATTACCCAACCAAGTTCCTGCATCTAGGTGTACTATCTGAATCTGTTGACCCATTGGAAGCTGTCTTTGATGCAGGGAATGGCTATGGTAAAGCTAAGGTTACTACCCTTGCTAAGGGTGACACTAGCCTATCTGTAGGTAATATAATTGTACACTTGCAGCAGAACAAGGCGTATCTATGTATGCCTACTGGATGGCATGAGCTATCACGAGAACTGGTACTAGGCATCAAATTGTAATCACGGAAATTCCGAGAATGGAGAATCAAATGAAGACCGAGATATATTATAACCTACACAAGCATGTCTTTTCTGTAAGGAAAAGAAACGGTAAGGTTCAATGGCATACTAATAGTATCATAGCACACAAGCCTGTCTTTGCAGTGCAACCTGCAGGGTGGGCAAAGACTCAGGATGAACAGGTTAAGAATGTACACGCATTCGTTAGACCTCAAGAGGTTGAGGTGGATGCTGACCTATGGTTTCAAGACCCTGACTATGCCTTGCCCTATGATGTAGCTAGGCTTGAACGTGTACGGTATAACCCATATCATGCAAACACATTTGTAGATGAGCACGATGAACCGATCTACCATGCCGAGGTTGCTTATTTGTATATTGACAAACAAAATAAACCTGTCATAAAGGTATTCAGAACTTAAACGAAAATCTAATCACGGAGATTCCGAGAATGACTTTATCCACACAAGAACTTAATGATCTATTTAGAGAATGCAAAGACATAGGCATGGCTGCAACAGACAGACCGATAAATGATACCGAGAACCATACTGGCTCTTGTGACCACCGTACAGATTACTGTGATGACACTTGTTATAACGTTAAGTTATACAAGATGTACCCAAACATGGCTAAACGTGATGACAGGTGCGAGACTATCTGGCAAAAACTAAACAAGTCTAACTCTGACTTCACTAAATTCTTTAGTCGTAAACGGTACGATACTAGTCGTGTTCGTCACATGACACGAGGCGAAGCCTTCAAAGATGTGATTGATGTGTACCGTGTCAAGACTATGTGCCTACTTAATCCAGATACTACATGGTGGATTCCCACCAGAGCATGGCGTAATCCACGCCTCAAAGCTCTAATTGAGAAAGAGCTTATGCCTCTACCTAACTGTGCTATTAATGCATCTCTTGACCCATCCAACAGCAAAGCTGAATGGAAGATGTTGATTGATGATGACTGGAATATTATGTTCTATGGTGATGATGACTTGACATCTGATCCTGTCTATGGAACAAGAATGTTCCTATGCCCTAAGACTCACAAGGATCTCAAGGGTCACTGCAAGGACTGCAAGGCAGGTTGCTTTGCACAAAAGACTATCAACCGCACACAGATTGTGCATCTATCAGAGCATTAAGGAGAAACAAAATGCCATTTGATACAACAACATCATTCGTACCAGAGCACTTGGACTTCGAAGTAGAGTTCGAGGAAACTAAATTCAAAGACAAGAAGTATGTAATCAATACTAATACAGGTGAATACCTTGGTATTGTGGGCAAGGACTTTACCTGTGCCAATCATGGTGACTTCTTTCGTAATGTCGTAGACACTGCCACTCAAGAGTTACAAGAGGGTGACTTACATGATGCAGACTTTAACTTCAGAACTGCCCGTGGTGGTGCTTGGGCTATGCTCGACATCACATTACCTAGCATGAAATCAGTTATAGAAACTGATCGACATCAGACTGAGGTAAAGAACCGTATCATATCATTACATGGTATTGATGGGTCATGTAGTAACCAAGTATTCTTTGGTGCTATTGATAGCTTCTGCACTAATGGGTGCATCAGTGGTGAGCATGACAAGGTTCGGAGAAAGAACACCTCTAACTTCTCACTTAGCTCATTTATAAATGAACTGTCTAACCTACGGTCAGACTTCTATGAGCAAGCTATCAAGATGAAAACATGGGCACAGACTAGCCTAAAAAATGTAGATGTAGAGGCTTTGCTAGAAGCAATGATACCATCAGAACGTAAGGCAAAGAAGATGTATCAACTATACCGTACAGAGACATGCATGAGAGGTGAAAACAAGTGGGCCTTGTACTCTGCCTTTACTAATTATGCTACTTATGCAGATGATCGTAATGGATTTAATCTACGTAAGACAGGTAATGACACACAAGCTACCTCAATGTGGGGTAGAGAACAGGAGGTATCTAAGTGGGTCAGTGACAATCGTTTTTTATTAGCAGCTTAATCACGGAAATTCCGAGAATGGAAAGGAACTACAATGACTCCAGAAGAAATCGCAAAGAACCACCAAGAGTGGGCAGACAAACGGGAACAACATAGAATAGAGCTTGAAGAAAAGTGTAACAACCTGATGGACGAACAGGTTAAGGCAATCAAGTCTGCCTATGCTGCACTGCAAGAAGCAGATGGCAATCTTAGAGAAATGTTTGACATTACCATAGAAGATGCTAGAGCTATATCTACTGCAGAAACTAAAATGAGGATGGCATTTCCTCATATCTGCATTCACCCTTACTGGTCTTAATGATACAAACACAAAGGAGCTAAACATGTTTGTACTAGTAGCAACTAAACCACTCAATGACGGAACAAAAGGGTTTCGTTTCAACCTGTTAGGTAAGAAAGGACTATACCGTAAGCGTAGCCGTAGCTCTCGTGGTTGGTTAAAGTATGAACCACTTAGTACTATGAATGCCTATCACTTTGGTAAACGTAGTTTGTACATTCAACATGCTTATGGACGTAAGCTGCATCACTTTGCAGGATAGTATATGGATTATTATGTAGTAGAAATGTATGTCGATGAGTTGGAAGAGTGCCTCGTAATGAGGTGCTCGACCATCGAAAGTGCTAGTCTTATCTGTGAAAAACTAGAAGAGGCATTTCCCAATGCTGTCTTTGACATCATGGACACAGAGCCTGTGATAAAAATGCGAGACTACAATTTAGAAAGGTACGAAGAGTTGCGAAATGTTTTGACATCTAAACCAAGAAACCCACAACTAATTGTGATAGAAGGGGGTAAGCGTTAGTGTTATGTATTACGTAGAAATTATCCATAAGGATGAAAAGGTTGCATCTACCTATCAAGATCTACTTTCGGATAGTGTAGACGTTGCTAACAGCCTGTCTTTTGCAGACTGTACTGTAACTATATACGAATGTATTAAAAGCTTATGCGATGTGGAAAAGATTGCAGAGGTTATGTCATGGAAAGATGACGGTTACAGACTATAAACTGTAGTAGGGTATTGCTATGTAGTACCCTACTATGCTACTCTTACTTTTTAGTATTATTATAAGGATCATATATTACTATGTATAAATATACAAAGAAAGGAAACTTAAAGGCTGGTACTGTATGGAGATTCACACCACCACAAGATGCTATTGATGCTGGTGTTGTACGAAGACAAACATTTAAAGATGGACGTGCAGCAAGGTATGAAATACCAAGGCTAGTAGAAAAGGTAGAGGCATTTAAACGTGGGGATATTGTCGCAGGAAATATTGGAGCCAACTCTACAATACTACACATCTATAAATACTATGTTACAACTACACATTTTAAACAGTTGGCATATAGCTCACAGAAAACCTATGATAACACAATGAATGCTATAGCTAACACAAGTGTTGGTAGTAGGAAGTTAGGTCAGATTAAGATTAAAGATCTTACTGCAATGCACTGCACTGAAGCCTATGAGGAATGGTGTGAAGATGTGAGTGTGTCAAAAGGAAATCAGTGTGCAAGAATCTTTTCATTATTAATAAATTTTTGTATCTCTATTGATTTAATTAAGTATAACCCCATGTCTAAAGTTCGTAAAAGAAAACATGAAACAAGGGATACAACATGGACAAAAGAACAAGTAGAAAAATTTCTTGATGTGGCATTCACTGACTTTGATTGGCGTAACGTGGGATTAATTGTACTAATGTGCTATGAATGGGCACAAAGACCTACTGATATAAGATTATTAAAGTGGTCTTCAATTAATTTTAAAGAAAAGAAAGTAAAAATAAAACAAACTAAACGTGGTGCAACAGTTGAGCTACCAATATCTGATGAGATTATGAACATGCTCACACAACAGAAGAAAGACTGGGACTTTCAAGAGTATGTAGTACCACATCAGAGGCCATCAGACGGTGCTTACAGGCCGCTAAACGTAGGTCAGGTATCGTGGTTAGCAAATCAAATAAAAGAAGCTGCAGACTTACCATCTAATTTACTTGTCGGAGATTTAAGAAAGAGTGCTATCGTAGAAATGATTGACTCAGAGGTAGATCATCTAGCTATAATGTCCGTGACAGGGCATCAGAATATCTCGTCACTCAATCCATACCATAAGCATACTTATGCTGCAGCTAAGTCAGCATTAGATAGGAGAAAGGGTAATGAAAAAACCTAACCCAATGGCTAAAGATCTTAGACAACCTAAGTATAAGCAACAGGTAATACCTGATAAGAAAAAACCTGTGCCTAAACGAAAAGAAAAACATAAAGGAAAAAATAATGGGTGAGGCATTGACAGCACTTTGTATCTTATTATTTTTAATCTGTGGTATTGTGTGGATAATAATAAGTGAGGTAAATAAATGAAAGAACATAATCCAGAAACTGTAATAAGGACATTAAAATATTTACTTGATGGTAGTAACGATGTTCTTAGTAGTAATGCCGTATCATCAACACATGGTTGTTTATATTATGATGTTCACAATAGTTTAATAGATGCTGTAAATTTATTAGGTGGTGATACAAGTAATTATGAATACATTGATTCTGAGAATCCTGATATAGAAGGTAGAAATTAAATGTTACAAACATTTTACATAGATCACATGGGTACTGACTTGACAGTAGCTAATGCTGCACGAGTAAGTTTTGGTAAACGTAGTGAGATGGATACGAGTGATGTGTGGGGTCCACCTAAGTTGAAAGACAAGGACGCAAAGCTTATACGTTACCTTGCCAAGCACAAACACATCAGCCCATTTGGGCATTGCTTTGCCAGCTTCCATGTCAAGGCACCTGTGTTTGTGGCACGTCAGCTAGTCAAGCATAAGTTCCTACGTTGGAATGAAATCAGCCGTAGGTATGTTGACCATGAGCCTGAGTTTTATCAGCCTACAGAGTGGCGTGGACGTGCCAAAGATAAGAAGCAAGGATCTAGTGATGAAGTAATTACAGAACTAGAGGATGCTAGGTGGGAAGAATATGATCAGTTTGAAGTTGATAGGTACGACATACATAAAAGTATAACAGGTTGCTACGAGCAACACTTAAAGTTTTATGACTTATTAATACGCAATGATGTATGCCCAGAGCAAGCACGTATGGTACTGCCACAGAGCATGGTCACTGAGTGGTACTGGTCAGGTAGCTTAGATGCATTTGCAGACATGTGTAACCTGCGTTGCAAGCCTGACACACAGTACGAGACACAGGTTATAGCTGGACATATTGACACAGAAATGTTTAAGCTGTTTCCTGTATCATGGATGGCATTGAGGGAGAATTGATGGATAAACTATACAACTTAGAACCAATGATAATGGACTGTTGGCAGGTCTGTAATGATCTTGAGACAGTATTTAAACAGATAGGTGATGGTGAACGTGAGCCTACGCATGACGAGATGATGAACGCACTGATGGGTATGCAGCAGGTGTACCAGTGGAAGTTTGAGCAGTTATTCTTTAAGTATGAGCAAGCAATGGAAAGGGTCAAAGATAATGAGAGGTAATATCAATGGTGCAATCAAGGCGTCTGCTATTGTAGCTTTACTGATAGCTGCGCCACCTGTACTTATAGCCATGATGTATGATGATTATCCAAAGTATTGTAAGCTGTCGATATTGCTACCTTGTATAGGGATAGAATGATGGGTAGATATGCAATTCAGATTGAGATAGAAAATGGTGAGTACACTTTAGTACGAAAAGAAAACCCTTGGACTTATGATTCAGAAGTTCTTTTATTTGAAACAAGAGCAGAAGCGGAGGATGAATTAACAAGATGGAACACAGGTATTGTTGTAGATTACAAACGATACATAAGGCCCATGACTAAGGAAGAACGTACTAGATCTACTCAAAGGAATAGAACGTTTGTTACTAAGTGAGTACATACCGTACATAATTTCTTTATCCGTTGTCGTAGGTAGTCTTGCATTCATTCCTCTTTGGCTGCTATACTTCGGTTTCAGAATTATAAAAACCTTTATCAAAGGAAAAACAAATGTCAGATAATCCACATTCACCATGCCCTTATGAAGACTGTAGTTCTTCAGATGCATTCAACTGGAACGATGATGGCTACGGTCATTGTCATTCATGCAGCAGGGCATACCCTATGAAAAACATGCCAGCAACTTTTGACTGGGTTAAACAGGAGTACCCCTTGAAAGAACGTATCCAACCACAAAACATACAAGTCACTGGTGTTAAGTATGATGGCATCAGAGGTATTGATGCTGATGTATGCAAACTTTATGGCATACAAATTCAGACAGGCCCGAATGGTGAGGATGTGCGGTATGCATACAAGTACCCACACACTATTAAATATCGTATGTGTAATGACAAATCAAAGTCATGGGTCAAAGATCGTGGATTAGGTATGAACCACCTGTTTGGCCCTGAGTTCAATGCTGGTACAGGTAAACGCATCTACCTTACAGAAGGTGAGTTCGATGCAGCCAGCTTGTATCAGATTCTTGGCAAGACATTTCCTGTAAAGTCTTTACCTTCTGCATCTATTGGTGAAAAGTTTATCAAGCACAATCTAAAATACTTATCTTCATTCAAAGAGATTGTGTATGCAGGTGAGCTTGATGATGCTGGACGTAGGGCCGCTGATAAATTGTATCAGGCATTTCCTGAGAAGTTTTACTATGTGCCTATGACAGAGTGCAAGGACGCTAATGAGTTCCTTGAAACAGGCAAGCATGAGAAGCTTATGTGGGCAGCAAGATCACCACAAAGGTACACACCAGAGAACTTCTTTTGTTCTGATGCTGATGTAGAAGCAGCTATTAAGAACGAGAATCCATATGAGTATGTACCAACAGGTCACACTGGTTTGGATGAAAAGATTCGTGGTATGGTTAAGGGTGGATTGACATTCATCAAAGCCCCTCGTGGTACTGGTAAGACTGAGGTGATTAGGTACTTTGAAACAGGCTTACTTAACAATGGTGATACATCAGTAGCTATGCTACACATGGAAGAAATGAAGTCTACCACTTATCGTGCTATGGCTACATACCATCTGGGTATAAACGTTAGGACTAAAGAAGATGCTGCTAATAACAACGTGTCAGAACAGAACGTTATTGAGGCAGCTAAGATTGCAACCAAGGGTGAAAATACAATCATCTTTGAAATGATGTCACACGATGATCCACTCAAGCTACTCGACTATGTACGTCTAGCTGTTACAGTCTATGGTGCTGGCTATATATTCATTGACCATGTACAACGCTTGGCCTACCTGTCTAATTCGGGTGTAGATGGTGCTACTAGTACACTCACTACACTAGGTTCACGTATGGCTCAGTTAGCTAAGGAGCTAAACATTGGTGTTATATTTATCTCTCAGGTTAATGATGATGGACGCACCAAGTATGCTGCTTCACTTGAGGAAGAGGCAATTATATGTATCAAGCTAGAACGTACAGCAGAAAGTGAGGACGAAGTAGAACAGAACACAACAACCTTTATCGTAGATAAGAACAGACCTTTTGCTAAGTTAGGTAGGGCAGGATCAGTGTACTATGATCCAACAACAACCATACTAAGAGAGGATTTGTTCACACAAGAATCACAGGTGGCATAATGATATTTGATGTAGAAGCTGATGGCCTCTTGGATGAGGCCACTAAGATACACTGTATGTCGTTCACTAAGGATGGCTTACCTATGTGTTCGACAAGTGACTACGATGCAATGAGAAACATACTACTTAATCAAAAAGTTTTGATAGGTCATAACATTGTACGTTATGATGTACCATTACTAGAAAAAATCTTAGGTATTAAGATTAAAGCTAAGTTGTATGATACATTACCTATGTCATGGGTAATTAATACTGATAGACCCAAGCATGGGCTTGAGTCTTTTGGTGAAGACTTTGGTGTACCTAAACCTGAGATAACTGATTGGGTAAACCTATCTCAAGAAGAGTATCAGCATAGGTGTCAAGAAGATGTTAAGATAACTAAAAGACTCTGGGAAAATCTTACTCAAAGATTTATGATGGTTTATAAAGACAAATCTAATCTAGACAGGTTCTTGCAATACCTTACATTCAAAATGAAATGTGCTTATGCTGCAGAAGAAAGTGGTTGGAAGCTTGACATTAATCTTGCTAAAGATTGTGTAGCTAAACTAAAAGCTGAACAGGACGAAAAGATTACTGAATTAAAAACAGTAATGCCAATGCGTACTTTGTTTAGAAAAAAGTCAAAGCCAAAAGTAATGCACAAGAAAGATGGATCACTGTCTAAGCAGGGTGCTGAATGGAATGCTTTACTTCTAGAGCATATGCATCCCTCTAACTATATCGGTGAAATAGAAATAGTAAAAGGAGTTGAAGAGCCTAACCCTAAGTCGAGTGACCAAGTAAAAGCATGGCTGTTTGATCTAGGTTGGAAGCCCTGTACATTTAAGTTTGTTGAAGATCGTAAGATCCCACAAGTACGAAAGAATGGTGAGCTTACTAACTCAGTTAAGTTGTTGATTAATAGTAATCCTACGGTAGGTGTACTTGATGGGCTTACCGTTATTCAGCACAGACTAGGTATCTTTGAAGGTATGCTTGATTGTGAAGTTAATGGTTACGTTAAGGCAGAGATTGATGGTCTTACTAATACACTAAGATTCAAACACAGAAAGCCTCTAGTAAATCTTCCCGGTATAGATAAACCTTGGGGTAAAGAAATACGTGGTTGTCTTGTAGCACCAGAAGGTTATGTATTATGTGGTGCTGATATGACATCACTTGAAGACACAACTAAACGGCACTATATGAAACCTTACGATCCTAAGTATGTGGAAGAGATGTCAAAGGATGGGTTTGATCCACACTTAGACTTAGCCAAACATGCTGGTGCGGTAACACAGGCTGATATAGATAAACACAACTCAGGTCAGGTTAGTTTGAAGTCACTACGAAAAAACTATAAGGTTGTTAATTACTCAGCTACTTATGGTGTTGGCGCTGCAAAATTATCCAGAGAAACTGGTATGACAGAGGCAGAAGCTAGGAAACTTTTAGATGCGTACTGGAAACGTAACTGGTCTGTCGCAGAGTTTGCTTTAGATAACTTGAAGAAAGTAAAACGTATTAATGGGCAAATGTGGGTACAGAATCCTGTCAGCAAGTTCTGGCATACTCTTAGATATGAGAAAGATATATTCTCTACACTCAACCAATCTACAGGTGCTTACTGTTTTGATAAGTGGGTAGCTTACTATCGTATAGCAAGACCCAATATTGTAGGTCAGTTCCATGATGAATCAATTAATCTTGTTAAGAAAGGGCATGAAGAACATCACCAACGTAGGCTTGTTAATGCTATTAATAAATTAAACAAGGAGTTAAATCTTAATGTTGATCTAGGTATTGATGTACAGTTCGGAAATAAATATTCCGAAATACATTAAAAAGTTCTTGCATGTACTTTTCAACACATGCTACAATTCAATTCTAGTCTTTAAAGGAGTTAGCAAATGGCTAAAATAACAGTAACAGGTATTGCTCAGTGGGCAAAAGTATTTGAAGAAAACCGTGACCTTGATGGGTATCAGGGTCAGTGGCAAGACACTAACGGACGTTGTACTATTGAGATGATTCTTGATGAAGACAACACCGCCCGTGTCAAAGCGTCTGGATGTATGTCATCAGGTAAGGATGATCCAGAAGGACGAGGACGTGCCTTTAAGTTTACACGTAAGTTTGAAACCCCCAACGATTGGGATGGTGGAGCACCTACAGTGTATAAACCAGATGGTTCAGAGTGGAGCTTTGAATCTGATGGACCAATTGGTAATGGTTCAGAGGTTCTAGTAGAGTTAGACATCTACAAGAACAAGCAGTATAGCACTGTAACTACACGACTTGAACGTGTTAAGGTTATGAAACATGTATCATATGATGGTGCAGGTGGTAGCTCTGGGCCTGATCCTTTTACTAAGGATGTAACATCAGGCAGTGTAGCTGCATCAGCAGCACCACAAGCTGAACTTGTGTCAGAAGAAATCCCGTTTTAAGGAGTAGCTTATGCCTAAGATAGATACATTAGTCGAAGATATTTATTCTGTAATTGAAGGAAAGGGTGGGTGGGATAGAACAATTACGGAATACTTAGCACGTAATATAGCTGACGTTGCACACGATAGGTTTAAGGAACCTCAGAAGCCCAGAGGATATTTAAGTTTATCCTCTGTGGGTTCACCCTGTAAAAGAAAGACTTGGTATAGAATAAATAAAACAGAGGAAGCTGCACCATTAAAGCCCCAGTTACTGGGTCTTTTCTTTTACGGGGATCTTTTAGAAACTCTTGTCCTTGCCCTAGCAAGGGCAGCAGGGCATGATGTACAGGGAGAGCAGGACAGACTCTCTGTTCATGGCATTAAAGGTCACAGAGATGCAGTCATTGACGGTGTAACAATAGATGTTAAGTCTGCATCACGATATGGAATGCAGAAGTTTAAGAACCATGTGTTACGTGATGACGATCCATATGGTTACATCAGTCAGTTAAGTTCATACGTTTACGCAGGTAAGGATGATCCACTTGTAACAGATAAAAAACATGGTGCTTTTCTTGTCGTACAGAAAGATACCTTTGAACTTTGTTTAGATACTTACGACTTTACTGAGGAGTTAAAAAATAAAGAGCAAGAGGTTAAGAAAGTAAAAGAGGTTGTGTCAGGTGAGTTACCAGAAGAACGTATTGCACCTGTACCACAGTCAGACACATCTGAAAATACTAAGCTTACATTTGCTTGTTCAGGTTGTGAATACAGAAAGATCTGCTGGCCTGAAGCAAGGGTATTTCAATATGCTGGTGGACGTAAGGAGTATTTAATTGATGTGGTTAAGAAACCTAAAGTACCTGAGTTAATAGATTGAGTAAGCAGGGTAAACAGAAAGGCAGGTTAGGCCAGCAAGAGATCAGGGATGCTTTACTAGAAGCTTTCCCTGAGCTTGAGCCTGATGATGTTAAGTCTACTATTATGGGTGACACTGGTGCAGATATACAACTATCACCTGCAGCACGTAAGTTGATACCTATATCAATAGAAGTTAAACGTAGGAAATCAGGTTTAAAAACTGCGTATGACTGGATGAAACAAGCCGACAATCACACAAAGAATCCACCTGTTGTTTTCTATCGAAGTGACAGACAGAAGTGGTTAGTTATAACAGAGCTAGATCATTACATACAATTGCTCAGAGGTGACAATGACAAACAGTGACATAAAAGATAAGACTGTAAAAATTTGGGATGTAATATCAGGGCCATATCCTTGTGACATTCCTGACGCAGAAGATGTGCATTTTAATCTATGTAAAATAGAAGTAGATGGCAAGATAGAATCTATAGAGTATTTTTTTGATAGTTTTAACGAGGCATACGAAATGATAAAGTACTTTCAAAAGAACATTGAACCTATTGAGATTGAATATGGTGATTGACATGACATGTTTGTTGAGTATAACTAGGAGTTTCCACCATGAAGTATGAGGTCACTTTAAATATTGATGTAGATCCAGCGGCAAACTTTTTTGAATCAGACCCCAGATTTAACTTGAACGTAATCCAAGAACTTATACAGGGAATATTATATGACTTAGATGATATAGTTGTAACAAACTGTGAAGTAAAAACAGATGACTAGACTAACATTAGAAGGTGATAAGGATGATCAATCGAAGTGATCTAGAGGCGTTTGGATATTTTGATATGTTTCAAAACAGTCCAGACTATGAGAAAGATCCTGTACGTTTCTATAGCCAGTTTGTAGAGGATAAGATATTAACTAAAGGGCGTGATCGTCTTATAGAAAATACCCTCGGTCTTGCTGGTGAAGCGGGTGAGGTATCTGAAAAGATAAAGAAACTCTTTCGTGACAAGAATAGATTTAGTGATGAAGATATATTAAAAGAGTTAGGTGATGTGTTGTTCTACACAGTAGCTTTGGCAAACATCTTCGGTGGTAATCTGCGTAAGGTTATGGAGATGAACATGGCAAAGCTAGATGACAGAGAGCAACGTGGTGTACTAAAGGGAAGCGGAGATAATAGATGAATAACTACCTACCAACAGACTATCAATCCTTCATTCATACTTCACGGTATGCACGATGGCTTGAAGACGAAGGGCGACGAGAGTCTTGGGGCGAAACAGTACAACGGTATATAGAAAATGTCGTGAGTAAATTACCTGAAGTGGATACAGAGACTGTACACGAAATATCTCAATCTATTTTTGGTTTAGAGGTTATGCCCTCTATGCGAGCCATGATGACTGCTGGTCCTGCTGCTGATCGTGACAATACTTGTATGTACAACTGCAGCTACCTACCCGTAGATGACCCTAAGTCCTTCGATGAGGCTATGTTTATCCTCTTGTGTGGTACTGGTGTCGGCTTCAGTGTTGAAAGGCAGTTCATTAGTAAGCTCCCTGAGATCCCGGAGTTGTTTAATAGTGACACTACTGTCGTAGTCAAAGACAGTAAGGAAGGTTGGGCTAAAGCTCTTCGTCAAGTTCTTGCTCTCCTTTGGGCTGGTGAAATCCCTAAGTGGGATGTAAGTTTGGTACGTCCCGCAGGTGCGAAGCTCAAGACCTTTGGTGGTCGAGCATCAGGTCCAGCACCTCTTGTTGAGTTGTTCAACTTTGTTATTACTACCTTCAAAAATTCACAAGGACGTAAGCTATCTAGCATTGAGTGCCATGACATTATGTGTAAGATTGGTGAGGTAGTTGTTGTAGGTGGTGTACGTAGATCAGCTATGATCAGTTTGTCTAACTTGTCAGATGATCGGATGCGTCACGCTAAGTCAGGTGCATGGTGGGAGAATGATCCACAACGTGCCTTAGCTAATAACAGTGTTAGTTATACAGAAAAACCAGATGCTGTTTCATTCATGAGAGAGTGGATGGCATTAGTAGAATCAGGGAGTGGAGAACGTGGTGTATTCAATCGTCAAGCAAGTAAGAAGCAAGCTGAAAAAAATGGTAGGCGTGATCCTAACTACGAGTTTGGAACTAACCCATGCAGTGAAATCATCTTGCGTCCTAATCAGTTCTGTAATCTTACAGAAGTTGTTATCCGTGCCACAGATAGTCTCAAAGATCTGGAACGAAAAGTCCGTATGGCAACTATTTTGGGAACCATACAGTCTACATACACAAAGTTCCCCTATCTGCGAAAAGTGTGGTCTAGAAATACAGAAGAAGAACGACTGCTTGGTGTGTCACTCACAGGGATAATGGACAATCCTTTAATGACACTAAAGAATAAAGGTTTGGAGAAGACTCTTGAACATCTACGTGGGATCGCTGTATCTACTAATGCTGAATGGGCTGATCGTCTTGGTATACCTGTTGCTGCTGCAATTACGTGCATTAAACCATCGGGAACAGTTTCGCAACTGGTGGATAGTGCCTCTGGCATACATGCTCGCCATAGCCCCTATTATATCCGCACTGTGCGTGGTGATAATAAAGATCCGCTAACACAATTTATGATTGATCAGAGAATACCTAGTGAGCCTTGTGTTATGAAGCCAGATCAAACCACAGTGTTTAGCTTTCCTGTTCAATCTCCTAAAGGATCTGTAGTTACAAAAGATATGACTGCGATAGAACAGCTAGAAATATGGCTTGCATATCAACGACATTTTTGTGAGCATAAACCTAGCGTTACAATAAATGTCCGAAAGGATGAGTGGTTTGAAGTAGGTGCATTTGTTTACAAACACTTTGATGAGATGTCAGGTGTATCGTTCCTACCTTATAACGAACATACTTATCAGCAAGCACCCTATCAAGATATAGGCAAGCATGATTATAAAACTTTGTTATCCTGTATGCCAGATACTATTGATTGGACTAAGCTTGCTTCGTATGAAAGTGAAGATAACACTGTAGCAATGCAAACTATGGCTTGCTCTGGTGACGTGTGTGAAATAGTAGACATAACATAAAGGAGAAAAATATGTTTGAAGTAATGACATTTATTGCAGGTGCAATAGTAGTAGCAGATCTTGTTATCCCACTAGCAGTGGATATGATCTCAGGTCTGTTCTAATGTATGTGCTAGTGCTCATCATGACCTTTCAAGGGAATATGAAAGTACAAGCTTTTCACTCTCTGTTTCCAGATTATGAAACTTGTATACAAGTAGCTACAACAATGGAAGATAGATTGGTGAGCACTAAGCCATCACCAGATGCTACAGCAAATACATATTGTTTTGAAATACCTAAAGGTGTCTAATGCAACTAGAATTATTCCCCATAGTTGAGAGTAAATCAGATGGAGATGTTCAATGTAGAAACTGTAAAAAGTATTTACCCCTGAGTAACTTTAGACACAGGTCAGACAGAGTAAATAACTACAGGGTTAAGTCTTGTAAGACGTGTGAAAAAGAGGAGAACTTAATACTAAAAAATCTTCACGATACTGCACCAAAGAAGCTTGGTTTTTGTGAGTGTTGCAGAGAAGATTTTGATAATAAAGACTTGAACTTAGATCATTGTCATGATACACTTTCATTCAGAGGTTGGCTCTGCGGTAAATGTAATTCTGGTATTGCATTACTAGGTGACAATAAAGAAGGGGTTCAAAGAGCACTTAAATACTTAACTGGTAAATAATAAGGATACTAAAAATGGCAGTAAGAAAAAAGTTTAATCGTTCTCTTTACAAAGCCTACGATGGCAAAGCTAAAGAAGCTCTGGTCAAACACTTAGAATCTAAAGGTCATACAATTCTTCAAGATAAAGAAGACTATTACGCTGATGTAGTTTCAGAAAAAGATGGATATACTTACTTCAACGAAGCGGAAGTAAAGGTAGCATGGGATGAGGATTGGCCTGAGCATTGGGCTGAGATTAGAATACCAGAAAGAAAACAAAGACTACTAGATAAATACGAGGGAACAAATGGGGTTCTTAATTTCTATGTGTTTCGTAGTGACATGAAACAAGCTTGGCGTATTAAAGATACCAAGCTAACACAAGAAAGTTTAGGAGAAGCAAAAGGTAGATACATACGAAAAGGAGAATTGTTCTTTCACATTCCTTATACAGAAGCGGAGCTAGTAGAAATACGATGAGTTATGATGCGGTAAATAATCCTGCCCACTATAAACTAGGTGATGGCATTGAGTGTATTGATTACATTAAACAGGTACTTACACCTGAAGAGTTCAAGGGTTACTGTCATGGTAATTTAATTAAGTATCAACACCGTCATGGGTACAAAGGTAATCCTGTTGAGGATATAGAAAAAGCTGAGTGGTACTTACGTAAGATGCTAGAAACTATGAAGGAGATTCATAAATGAAACCTTTTCAAAGAGGTATAGAAGCATTTAAAAAAGGACGGTTAGGGAATCCCTACCGTCCTAATACTAAAGATAATCGTGATTGGGAGTTTGGTTTCAACAGAGCCTACTTTGCAAATCTAGAAAAAGTTTTAGAGAATGAAAACAAAATTAGAAACAGAAGCTAAGAAGTACGTACAAAGTAAACGTACTCCCAAAGACACTAAGCCTTTGACTGCAAGACGTTACCTAGCTGGGCAAGCCCTAGCTGGGTTACTTGTTAATAGTAGAGGTGCACAAATGATAGATATAAAGAAGGCTGCATATGAGTGGGCAGACTACATGCTAGATGACGATACTAGTTAATACCTTTTGGATTCATAGCTTGTGTTCTAAACATTAATATTTGACGTCTTTCTAATTCATTTGCAACGCTTTCAGCGTCAGCAATATAGTCTTGAGATGTGCTATATTTACCGTTGGTCTGAGCAGAAGCTGCCTCATTAAATTTTTCTGCTCCATATTCTGCACGTTTAAGATAGTAGACATTTCTTAAATAACCTGCAGCTTTAACTGGATTTTTTGCTAACATATTAGACAACATATCTGTCGCAAGATTAACTTCTCTTTTAATTTCGTTGTTAATAAAAGCTTTAAAATATTCTCTTTTTTCATCTATGTCTGTTATTTCATCATAGACTTTTTGAGTTGCTTTTGCACGAGTAGGTACTTGTTCTGATCTAAAGTTTTCAAACTTTAAGTGTAAGTTTTGAGACAGTCTTGCACGAACAAAGTAATCAATGACAGGATTATCAACTCTACTGCTACCATACAGTTGATACTCTTTTAAACCTAGTTTATTTATTTCTTTTTCTATTTCTGTTTTAGGTGGTGAAGAAGACAAGCCAGTAAAAGTTTTCTTTAGTGGATTCATTTTACCAATAGCATTAGGATTAAAGATACCATAGTAAGGTACGTCATATCCTTTTGCAGAACCTTCCTGCGAATACTGAAGCTTTGTACCATCTAGCATGGTAGCATAGTCTGGTAGAAACCTAGTTGCCCTACTTAAAAAAGTTCCTTGAGGTGTTTCAAAAGAACTGACATCAGTTCCTTTAGCTAAGTCTCTTGTGTATGGAGCACCAGCAGATTCATAAGTTGTTTGACCTTTAATATCTTTAGCCAACTGAAAAGGTATCGGATAGGTAAACGTAGATACAATGTTACCAGCTATTTTTTCTAGCTCTTCTGTTACTCCATCCTCTTCCCATGATTTATAAAGTTCTCTGAGTCCAGATATATCTGCACCCATATCATTTAACCCACCCATAACAGATCCAACTTCACCAAGCATTCCAAAATCTCCTTGATCCATAAGGCCAAGGTTATTGTTGTATCTGTACCATTGATCACCAATAAATATTGGTGCGATTATAAAACCTAATGACGATGAAATATCTTCATCACCTTTAATCTCATTTTCAAGAGACTTGTAATCTACTTTACCTTCTTTACTTTTAGCAAGTACATATCCAAGTGCTATTAGACTAGCCCCAGTTACTTGTCTTACCCTTCTATCTTCTAAAGATTTATAAGGATCACCAGTAACATACTTTATTCTTCCCTTACCCACATTTACTTTTTCTAGTTTGTTAGTAATTTCACCTAATAGTGGGGTATAGTCTGCAATCATTTCAATATGATTAGCTACATATCTAGGAAAAGGTACGCCAAAAACTCCTGACATTACAAAAGGAAGTTTTTTATTTACATCGGAAGCCATTCTAGCACCTGCCCCAAAAATAGACTCATCTCCCATATATGTTCTTTGCATTGTAAATCTGTTAGCATCATCTAACGCTTTATCCACAATGCTTTTATCTAGTTTATCTAGTTTACCTTTATTAATAATAAAATCTTTTACATTCGTACCTAACTCTTTATTATTTAATGTACGTAACTGCCTATCTAAACTTCCAAAAAATGCAGCCTCTTTAAACACAGTATCTGTAGCAGTGTTTAATATGTTTACAAACCTACCTGCCTTAGCAAAAGCAGATTGACTTTGACCAGACATCTCAGACCTCATAGTCTCATGAAATGTTCTGGCATAAGAGTCAGGCATCTCTATCTCTAACATTTCCCTTGCCACTTGTGCAGTTCCACTATCCATAGACATACCACGAAGTGTAGCAGTCATATTACGAACAGTATTACCTAGTCCACCACCCTCTTGCCGCCTAACTGTCTTATACATTCCTCTGTAAAACTCATCTAATATTTCAACCGTAGCCAATAAAGCAGTAGAAGTAACGTTACGTGATGTAGTTGCTGGCTGAGATGTCATAAATGCAATACGCATCTGATCTGTTTCTTGTAAAGTATTATAAGCATATTTAACTGGCTTACTAATACCACTAGTAACTGCAGAATTTTTAATTACATTTGCAGTTATTTCTGCAGCTTTTAAATCATCTATTGTAGACAATCCTCTTGAAGATAGTGTATTTAAACTTGCATTTAAAGTGTCTGATGCCGATACCTCTGGAGTCTTACCTACTGCCCTAGATACCTTAGAAGCTTCAGCGAGTTTTTTACCTGCTTCAGAAAGATCAGCTAAGTAAATTAAAGAAAACTGTTCGTTAGTTAAATCATATTTTTCCATTAACTCTGGTACAATTTTCGTTACATCTATATCTCCACCATCTATTAACGAAGATATCTTAGACGTAATTCTTTCATTTGGTTTTAAATCAATTGTCTCTGCTAACTCTATTGTTGCTGCGGTAATAGATCTAAGAGTAGTTAAATCTAAACCAGAACTAAGAGAAGATTCGACAGAAGTATCAAGCAAAGATCGTTTAAGTGCTTCACCCTGCTTAACTTTATCTGGATCTAGTGCATCTTTTAATACACCCTTAGTCCTGTCACCTTTCCTAGCAGCTAAGGTAGCTTCCATATCTAATGTTCTATTAACTGCGAAGTCACTTCTTTCAGCACTTGCATTTTCTAAAGTTTCTTTAGACTTAGCATTAGCTTTTTTAGCATTAGCTGCATTAGTTTTTTGTTGTTGACTAATTAACTCTTCAACATTAATTGCTTTTTTCTTTGTTAGTAACGCACCTAAGCTACCACCTGCAGCACCCAGAGTAGCACTAATCGCTGCATCTTTAGCTAGATCTGATGTCGTGTAGTCGTAGCCTTCTGTGTAAGCTCCCATATCCGACAGATCTTCACGAGCCTCTCCTGCTGCACCAGCGGTAGCTGCACCAATAGCACCCTCTGTTACAGCACCAGTGGCAGCACCTTTAATCATTACATTCTTAGTAAAGTAATCTTTTAATTGTTTACGTACTAGTATTTGAGTACCTTTTGTAGCTGCTTTAGCTGCTGCCTTAGATAGACCAAAGCTACCCATACCTAAAAATGTAGATGGAGATTTAATTATTGCCTCTGCATAGTCAGCTGTAGCAGTATCTCTCCACCCAGCAGTTTCTGTTTTACCTACAGACTCTACATTATCCCAAGCTTGAATAAGATTACCAAAGGATTGCTTACCTAAAATGTTTGCACCCTTATCTCTTACATAGTTTAAATCTTTTAATGCAGTTGCATCATGTGCAGATTGAAATCGCATATGTTCAGCAAACTTTTGAGCAAGCTTTTCAAAACCTTGTTCTTTCATTTCTGCTTTGGACATATTATATCTGCCACCAGAAAAAAATCTGACAAGATCCACTTTAAAATCATCTTCTTTAACAAGATCCATAAAGTTTTTTTCTTCTATGTTTTCTAAATAAGAAGTCACAACAAGTCCTTTATTGGTTTAGTGCGTTATCTAATATATCATCTTCATTTTCAAAAGGGTTATCTGATGTATCATCTTCATTTTCAAAAGGGTTATCTATACGGGGAGAAGGTGTGGGTATAGGATCTAAAGAAACTACGACATCAGCAAGTTGATTACCCCCACTTCGTATTTGATCACTAACATTATTAATAACATCACTTAAAATATCTAAAGGATTTCCAGAATAAGTTGTATCAGAGTAAGCTGTTCGATAAACATCTTGAAGTTCTCTTATTATTCTATTCCCATTATCTGGGTCATTCCAAACCCATCTATTTGTATCAGATTGAAAGTCTCCTATAATACCATTTAATGAACTGTTAATAAGTTTATTTACGGTGTTCATTTCTGTGGGTGGTATATTTATAGCACTTCTTAATGGTACATTAGCTGAAGGTATTCTAATACTACTATCATCAGAAGGTATTTGACCATATATTTTTTTAATATCCTCTAGCGTTTGATCTGGATCAAATGCAGCCATTGCAAGCTGCATTCCTAAATCTGCAGGATCAAAGTCTGTTCCTAATAATAAACTATTGGCTAAGATTTTAGATTTAACTTCTTCTGGATAACTAGATAAAACAGTCTCACTTATAGCCTTAATATTATCTTTGTTTATTTCTGTAGGTTTTAATTTACTAAGGTGATTTAAAGCTATATCTAAATCTCCACTTGCATCCATTACAACTGCAGCTTCTTTAGAAATACCAAAGTTACCAGCTAATTGTATCTTAGACATTCTTTCTGAACGTCTTTTTCTAATAGATTCTAGTTTTTCTACACCACTTTCCATAAGATATTTTCTGCTAGTAAGAGACATCTCTTTAGTGAATGCATCTCTAGCATCTTTTATTTCCATATCTCTTTCAGCATATCCTGCCGCAACTTGTTTCCAATTAAACATCAGAACTTCCTCTACTCATTAAACCTTTTGGTTTTTGATCTACAACTTTTTCTGATACAGGTTTCTCTTTAATAGCCTCAGACATTTTTTGTACTAATTCATAACCAGAATCTTGCTCATCTTCAGGGGTTTCTTTTAAAGATTTTTTAAGAAGAAGGTCTACCTTACTATTTATCTTACCTTCTTCATCTTCAGAAAAGAACTCTTTAAAATCAATATTAGAACTTTCTGCAATGTTTACTACATATTCATGTAGCACTGGTGCGACAAGCATACTTACATCAATAGTATGAAGACCAGTCATTACAGCACTGGTTAAAAATATTTCAACAAAAGTATTAACAGGCATACCTGACTCAAGTAAAAGTAGGATATTATCTAAAGATTTTTCTTCAGTTAGTTTGTTTAAATGAAAGCCAACAACCTCATCTACATCTACCATTTCTGGGGGTTTTTCCCAAGGGTAGTTTTTAGGTTCTTTTGTTAAAGACTGTCCGGGTATAGGTGCCTCAAACATTATTTATTTCTCCTGTAATACGCATCAATACTTTCTTTAGTTATGTTACCAGTTTCTTTATCTCTCCAACCCGGATTTTTATTCCAAGCATCTGAACCTTTTTTGTAAATAATTGTGTTAGGAGAGGCGTTTCTTTTCCCCGGTGCAGCTTGAAGTAATCCTAAACTATAAGTACCATCGTACTTCCATTTTTTTAAATAGTTTTTATAAACTAATAACTGTGAAGATGGTGGCATATCTCTAATTTCTTCTGGGGTAAACCCTAATTCAGCAGCAACTTTAGGTATAAATTGAAAAAGACCAGATGCATTTGTATCTTCATTCCTAGCTTTTGGATTAAAGTTAGATTCACCATCCATAATTCTAAGTAGTTCATACTTACTTATACTTGGATACTCTTGTAAAATAGAATCAAAATTTTCTTTAAAGGTAGGGTCGCTAAACAATTCTTTAGACTGTTCATCCAAACTAGGATCTAGACCACCCTCATCTCTAGATCTAGGACGAATCTCCCCTAAGTCTTTTTTAGAGTTCAGTTTAGAGACTTCAGCTATTGCTTCTTCCCGTGCATTATACAGACTTTCTAACCAATTGTCTATTTTTTTATTAGGTCTTTCATTTTTAATTTCTTCAAAACCTTCTTGTAAAGCAGCATCCATATTTTTTTGCATAAGTCCTGTAGATATTTCAGACCGTTCTTTTATACCAGATGTACGAACTCTACGTTTGTCTTGCTTCATTTTAGCAAGTCTATAGGCTGCTCTTTTTTGTTCAATAACTTTAGGATTGTATAGTTGTTTTGTATTTTGCATTTTTCACCTATGTAAAAATAATATCTCTGACCCAGCTACCAATTGTTGAATCAGCTTCCATATCTGCCTTTAATTTTGCAGCGTCTAAAGTTGCATCAGCAGAGATTTTTTGCAGAACAACATTGTTAATTCTATCTTGCTCACTTTCAGAGGCTGTAAAAGCAAAGTCCATAAGGTCACGTTCACGTTGCCATACCTCGTCCATTGTTGTAGAAGTAAAAGCATTAGCAGCCGCTGCATCTGCAGCATTAGCTTCATTCTGAGCAGCTGTATTTATTGTAGCTACATTTTGTTTCCACTGCGCATTAGCTTGAGCTATAACAAGAGAATTAGAAGCATTAAATTGTTCTCGATTATTTTTAATATTAGCATTAAATTCTAGTGCAGCATTTTCTGCGTTGACATTAGCTTGTTCCATAGCATTAGCTTGAGCAGCATTAAACTGATTGTTTTGTTGTGCAAGGTTATCATAAAACTGATTAACTTGATTTTGAGATGTTGCATTAAATTGTTTAGCAGCATTCTCTGCAGCTTGATCAGAAAACAATGCTTGTTGTGTAGCCTGTGCTTTAAATACTGCAATTTGTTGCTCGTTACTCAGATTAGTCATGTCTTTTTGTAGGAACGATTTAGCATTTTGTACTGCAGCTTGCTGCCGATTGTTTAGATTTGTGATATCCATATTAGCAACGGTTGCAGCATTTTGTAAAGTAGCGGCTTGAGTTGCATTTAACTCAGCTAAACCTATGGATGACATTAACTTAGAGTTATGCAATGCATTTTGTTGTTCTGCAGTAAACTCTATGTTAGCAGCTTCTGAATATCTTGCAGCATTAACGATAGATACTTGTTGATCATTAGAAAGAACTTGACCTTGCAGTGCGGCTGCAGCATTGGCACTATTAATATACGCACTTTGTTCAGAAGATAGTTCAGCTAAGTTAGTCTGCAAAGCATTTGAATTATCTTGCATTGCTGCTTGCTGTTTATTATTTAAGTTAATATTAGCTGCTTCTGCGTATCTAGCTGCTTCAGCAATATTAGTTTGCTGTCTATTACTTAAGTTTTGCCCTTGCAAAGTAGCACGAATTTGTGCGTTTGCCACTTCAGCAGCTTGACGATTGGACAAGTTTTGTGTTTGCAAACTAAAAGCATTAACACTTTTTTGTAGGTTAGCTTTTTGCTGATTGTCTAAGTTTTGTAATTGCAAGCCTTGTTGTGCAGCAGCGTTAGCAATAGCAACTTGCTGACGATTATTTAGGTTTTGCATACCCATTTGTGCAAAAGTGTTAGCATCTTGTTGAGCAATAGGTAACGCAGATTCCATAGCTGCCTGTAGGATAGCCGCACCTGCCATAGAGGATGCACCTAGACCCCGTGAGGACATAGCTGCATTAGCTGCACGAATAGCCCCTGCAGACCATGCAGGTGTACCATCGTCAAACTGTTTCATTAGCTTACCAAGCTGACCTTCTACTGTAGCAAGTGAATCTACATCACCTTGTGCAGCCTTAGCTAATGTACCATTATCTACAGAGAAGCTTGCCATTTTTGCAGCAATAGGGATAGCATCTTTGTCTAACCCTGTGTCAGTCATAGCTTTAGCTTGCGCCATGTCCTCTTCAGCAATAAGCTGTGGAGTAGGAAGCTCATTAGGTTGAACTACATGTGCTGCTGCTATTGCATCTAGTAAAGCAGAAGACTTTGCTACTTTTGTTTGTATAGCTTTTAGGTTTTTACCTTTTGCTTCTGCTAGTTGTTGTTTAGTAACTTCTAGGTCTACCTTTTCGTTGACCTTTTGGATACGATCTGCAGCTACTTTTAATGCCTCATCAGCATAAGCACCCTCTGATAGCTCCCCTTGTTCCCCTTCAAATGTAACACCTTTAGAAAACTCATCTAGTGTTGCAGCTTCAACTTTATCTAACTCTTCTTTAGCTTTACCTGAAACAGTAGTAGCATCATATGTTGCAGCATCTGCTTTTTCTACACCTTCTGATGTAGTAACTACTCCTTTTACAGGATCATACGAAATATCACCTTTCAATTGACCTGTATCTTCAGGTATAATTGTACCAGCAGTCTCAGGATCTATAGTATCTACTTTAGTTTTAGTAACTAGAGAAGCAGGATCTTTAGCCTTCTCTATCATTATATCTGAGATTGTTTTTTGTGACTCCTTAAATGTAGGTTCAAGTTGTTTAATACGAGCAGAAAGATCTGTTACTGTTTTTTCTTTTTCTTCTACAAGCCCTTTTAAATAAGGATCATTTGGATTAGCCTCTGCCTGTGCTTTTAGCCTTTGTAATTCTAGCTCTTCTTGTTTGTAAGCACTTTGAGCTTTATTGTATTCTTCTTCAATGTTTTTAATGTCACCAGTTACACCACCTGCAGTTTTATCTGATATGTACTTACGATATGCTTCTTCTTGGTTTTTAAACTGTTGATTTTTTTCTTCAAAACCCCTCTCTTTTAATTTAGATATAACAGGAGTAATTTCTTCAGCAAGTGTTTTCTTAGCCTTATCTAAGTCGTACCTATTAACAACCGTAGATGTACCATCTTCAAAAGTAAATATCCAATTTTCTCTGCCCCCAGATACTTCATATTTATCTGGATTAGGAACTAATTTTTCTGTACCATCAAGACCTATTAACTTGTTAAACATTTCATCACTAGGTAACTTACCTGATTCCAAAAGCATATCAATGCCTTTTTGAGAATGAGGATTCCAAGAAAGACCCTCAAGCATTTTATCAGTATTAACTTTTTCAGGCATACCTTGTGCAGGATCATAGCCACCTAAGTCTGGCTCTGGCTCTGGCGGTAATGGAGGCTGTATAGGATCAATTGGCTCTGGCGTTAATGGAGGCTGTATAGGATCAATTGGCATTGGTAATACAGGACCACCAGTCTCAGGTGGTCTTCCTGTATCAGGATCAATTACTTTAGGTATTGTAAATTGTGGCTGTGTTTGTGTAGGTTGTTGTTGTGCTGCCATTTGTTCAGGTGTAACTTGTGTGGCAAACTGCGTAGGTTGTTGGTTAGTTGCTGCTGGTCCTAAACTAGCTTGGTATGTAGCACTTTGAGGATTGCCTGTTCCCATTTGCATTGCATTTTGATTAGCCTGATTGGGCATCTTCATCTGTTCTTCTTGTGGATTGGGTACACCTCCAGCTTGAAAGCCTACAACACCACCTTTGTTAAGTTTCCTTAACTCTTCAGCATTACGCATAATGTTTTGTAACTGAGATGTAGCGAGCTTACCTTCTTCAGTCATTTTACGTAGAGTTTCTTTTTGTGCCGTACTAAATCTTGCCATATTGTTTATCCATTTACTGCTTCGTTAAGACCCCAGATCATTACTGCTAAACCACCTACGAATATTACTACTCCTAGTCCTAGTGATAAGCCCCAGAACAATCTGTCTCTTTGCTTTGCTTGTAATTCTAACGCTTCTTTGTGCCTTTGTCTAGCCGCTGCTTGTTCTTTTACAACTAAATCCCACATACCGGGAGGTCCATACAACTGACAAGCTGACCTTAACTCGTCCATGCACTCTTTATGTTTCATCTTAGCTTGTGCTATTGCAAAGCCTTCTTCTTCAGATGAACTCAGTCTACCTAGTGGGCCTTTATGTGCACCCTTTTCAGCTAACTGTATCTCACTATCTAGTTTTGCTAACTTACCAAAGTGAGGCAGTAAGTCTGCTACATCACTACCAGCTTTAACTGCAGAGCTAACTGCACCAGCTATCTTAGTAACTGCACCTGCTAAAGCTAATACTTCTATCATTGTGGCAAATCCTATTGGTCATTGTTCGCCATCTTTTCTACTGATGATCTTATTGCTTTTATGTTTTCGTCTATACGGGCAAGTGATACTGCTTGGTTATGTACAGATGTCTCTAGCCTACCCATACGTTCTTCTAATGCTATAATTTCTTCTGAATTATCTTGAATGTCAGACATCATCATAGAGACTGTCCATACAATAGCTGCACCCTGAACAATTAACCCAAAGATTAATGTAATTGGTACAGACTTATTTAAGTGCCAGCTATCATCAGTCATTCTTTATGTCCTTGTTATGCTATTGCGTAGAAGATGTAGTCAACAGTGTTTGCATTCACCATGCCAACACCGTTTAAAGTAAACCCTGCTGAATAAGGGTCTATCAAGTCATCATACGCTTCTTCTGCGTCAGTGGTGTTTAGGCTTAAAACAGGGTCATTACCTGCAACAATACCTCTTGCAGTATCTAGTACATACCACGACCCAGAAGTACTCACAGCCTTAATCAGCACAAACCTAGCACCTGACGTAAAGCCACAGTCAATGTTTAACGTAGAACCGTTACCAGTGTAGCTCCCCACCTTGGATATACCGGGGAGGCTTGCGAAGAGGTAGGCTATTTGGTTCTTCTCAAACCCATTTACAACACCTTGCTGCCCAACCGTAAATTGAGTATCTGTCGGCTCAGTGTCATTCCATATCTCATTGTAGTCTGTTTCAGCATTCGTATCATTTAGCTTTAAGAAGTAATGAGAAGGGTTTGTGCCACCATTTAAGTCTTTATGATATACTGCCCAGTATTCTGATGCACTTCTATTCTTTACCCATATCATTTCTGGTACAACGCCAAGGTTGTGATTTATGGTTAAACCAGCAACATTCGTACCCGTGTAAGCAACGACATCGAAAAAGCCCGGCGCACGTTTCCACATGTAATTTACATGACTGTTGCCGCTGGTGTAAAAATACGGCATCACCTTACCATTAAAATCATATTTAACATCGTTAGGTGAATTGCTTTCAGCGTTTGTTGAGTCTGTAAACATCCATTTAGAGCCAGTGAGTCGGTTATGCAAAAACGCCTGACCAGATGTGCGAACACGATTTATAGTTGCGTCCACATAATTTAATGATGTCGTAACACTGTAGGGTTGAGATGCTGTTGAAACGTCAATATCAAACACCTCAGTTCCA